>Ga0314771_100011_pt1 | contig 200186 bp, 162 predicted proteins | sample MetaGCB42018_FD_204522 | JGI IMG/M metagenome (GOLD analysis project Ga0314771, IMG submission 204522) | Cryopeg brine microbial communities from Beaufort Sea near Barrow, Alaska, United States - CB4 2018 | ecosystem: Environmental > Aquatic > Marine > Coastal | place: USA: Alaska | collected...
AACTGCTTTGTAGGTTACTGGGTAGCTAAAATGCCTTAGTGGAGGCTTGAGCCTAGTGCAGTGAAAGTTGCACGCTGGGTTCTTAGGAGGACGGCACTTGGCAACAAGTGTCGTCTATCCGACAAAAACGCGTTACGACAGCTAATCCATTTAGTGCTTGCTTACGTTCCTACAAATAAGGTTTTGTACTAATAACTTCGAAACAAGTGGCCAGATTCATTTAGCCACTACAGTTGAAGCATCAATGCGATAGGTCTAAGTCAATGTATATCCGAGTTGAACCTCTTATAGGCTCTATGGCGTTCAGGCCAAGCTAAACCTGTTACTCTTTTATAATAGAATACGGATTTAAGAACTGTCGTTTCCAGAACAAATTGCGATCAACTTCACTTAATTTGGCTTCATCACAAACTGTGTTCCAATTTTGATTTATCACCATTTGTTGATACTCAAAAAATTTCAAGAGCATCATTTTCACTAAGTAAAAATTTAGAAGCCGCAGCTAAGCATGTTTTTAATTGGCTGGTATTGTCTTCACCAATAATGCGCATAGCTTGCCCAGTAGAATTACCCGCTCTGCCCTGTGGACATATGTCATAGGCCGGAGTTAAGCTCAAATCCTTACCGTCCCAAAAGGCAGCATGATTTCGGGCATGATCATCGTTATTACCTGAGAGAATATTGAACACAAGCCTTGAGAACAGTTCTTTTAACAACAACAATGCCACCCATTTTTAAATCTTGTTAGGCGACTGATATACGCAGCTTAAGTTTGTTTACCCCTCACTTAGACTCTCCTGGTTCTGGTACATCGCCCTTACTCACGTCCTTTTCTTCGGCTATTTCTTTTGACCAATCATGGTCAGAAGAGTCAGAATCTAAGCCCTCTTGGTCAGCCCCTTTCGTGGGAGAAAATGTCAATTTAGTCAGTAAAGCAAAATGGTCAGAACCGATCGAGGGTAATAGTTTCATAGAGTTTAAAGTAAAATGTTGGCTGTGAAACAGGTGATCCAAAGGCCAGCGCAGAAAAGGAAATTCCGCATGAAAAGTGTTGAACATACCGCGCCCCACTCGCGGATCTAATAAACCACTAATTTTACGGAAAAGACGCGTTGTGGCTGACCATGCTACGTCATTAAGATCGCCCGTTACTATGACAGGTTGATCACTTTCGGTAACACTCCTGGCCACAATCACTAACTCGGCATCCCGCTCAGCTGACTCTGGATTTTCAGTAGGACTGGGAGGGGCTGGGTGGATAAAATGCATGCGAACTGTATTACCTGAGCGTAACCTCAACGTTGTGTGTATGGATGGGACATCTTCCTCGACCAAGTAAGAGATTTCCTGATCGTCCAAAGGTAATCTTGAAAAAACATGCATACCGTAAAGGTTATCCAGCGGGCATTTCACACTGTGAGGCATATCTGCTTCCAGTACTTTGAGCTGATCTTCCCACCACTGGTCAGATTCCAGTGTGACGAGAACATCGGGTTTATGTTCTCTTGCCAACTGAATTAGCAGATCTGCTTTTCGGTTAGGTGTTAGGACATTGGCCGTCAAAATGCTGATTTGATTTTCAAAGCTGCTGCTGCTTGCCTTCTTAACCTCGAGAGGCCACAAGAATGTATAAGGTAAAATCCACCATAATTGCCAAATTAAACACAGTGTAGCGATTGAGATTAGTAGCCAAGTTAATACCGATTGCATATTGAGGAACAGAAAATCGACAATGAGCAGAGTCGCTATGAAAATAGCAAATTGTAGGCGTGGAAAGTCCATCCCTCTGATGATCCAGTGCGGATGACCTGAAAGAGGAAGTAACGTCAACAGCAATGCTAACGCGGTACAGAAAACAAGTATTAATGTCATGTCTCAGTCCACTTATTCTTTAGTTTTTATATCTGATCCTAATTTGACTATGGATTGCTTACAGCATCTCTAACAGCCGCTAAATCTTCTTTTATATCGAGTACTTTACATGCCCGCTTTAAAGCCAAATCTCTGTGATATCGAGCCGCTTTTCGAATTTCCTCATAACAGTGAAACCAAACAGTGAAACCATGCCACCCATTTTCATGATAATTAACATAACTGCTTTTAGCTTAGATTGTGGCAGCCTTCAGCACTATTCAAATGTATAAATTAAGCGCAAATTATCAACAAACTGAGATCTAGATGGAAAATGGTGAGCAAAGTTAACAACCTTCGGAGGGTAAACTCTTGTCCTGACTCATCGGGATCGTCCAGATATGGCCATGTTATTTGATTGCTCAGAGGTAACGCCAAGAAACTCAGGTTACAGATACAACAATGTTGGCGATTGCTGGCGCGACATTTCGAATATTGCCCGAGATAAAACGCAGATTAGCGACACGCAGTAGTCCATGTTGCCAGCAGCCAATGCGCTTCAAACGACCAACAAACTTAATACCCACAACCTAACCTTGGAAATAACAACAAGGATAATGGCTTAACTGATACTGTAGAGGATTAAACGTACTGAAATTATGATGTTTATATGATTAGCAATGTTGCTAAGGGGGCATGTTGACTACAAAAAAGCAGCCCGATAACTGTCACTTCAAACAGCGCATTTTCTCGAACTGTTATTTACTTAATAAAGAGTCATATCTCAGGTGTTCGGGCTTGTTCAACACTTGGGATAAGGACACGATTTCGCGCGGACTATCTTTATTTGTTAAATTTAATATTAAATATTAAATATTAAATTTGCGATCTTAATTCGACAGTGTTGCCTTCGGGGTCTTTGATATAAATTGATTTACCAACCCCTTGAGCACCATATCGATCATGGAAGCTTCCTCCATCGATTCCATGCTCCGATAAATATTTTTCGATTTCAGTTTCCGATATGGGTTTTAGCTGAAGGCAAAAATGATCTAAATTGTTTTCAGTTTCTGTAGGTGCACCTCCACCCATCCTCCCGAGGTCGCTTGCAACGGTAACTAAATCAATCAGTGCGCTTCCTGCGCGTAACTGAGTTAATCCTGTTTCGGAAGTTGTTTCTCGTTCAACGGTACAGCCCAGCACATTACAGTAAAAATCCAACATAGCTTTGATCTTTGAAGTTCTTAGCACAATGTGATCAATGGCTGAAATTTCAATCATATTTTTCGTTCCTCAAAAATCTAGGGTATTCCTCATTGCCATTTAACCCCTGCCGCAGCGGCGACGAAATCGTTCAGCGGTTTTGACGTCCGGGCCCAAAGGTCCGTACTGCCGGTTCTTGTTATGTTTCATTCCTCATCTTCCCACGGCATGTCGGGTAAGCCATCCAAATTTCTGTTGTATCTCTCAGGGTTGAACGGTTCCGAATGCTTCAACGCACCAAAAATTTCCACTGACAAAGCGCACGCGATATATTTCAATGCCTCGTTTCTCTCAATTCCTTCGGCCATTAATCGTTTCAGTGTATCTCTGGCCTTCGGTGGGTCATTGGACTCAAGCTGATTTTTGACTGCATCAAGTATAGCCATTCCGGCCTTATTTGGAGCATCGCTATTCATCTACACTCCTATTTGCGGGTTGAAACATAACGCTTTAAGCATGTGCGCAAAAGCGTCGCATGCCCTAATTTGTTATTTGCTGGACTAGCCGAAAAGCAACAACGATACCACCCATTTTTATAATGCTTTATCTGACCAGTGCTTTTTATCTGCATCGACCTTTAACACTACATGCAAGTGATTACTCGTCACAACGTAAGCACAGATATCAATGGCAAAGATGGTCGCAAGCTCAAGAATTCGTGGATCAACCTATGCACGTCGATGTTCGATGTTCGAAGTTCTCACCTGTTGAATTATCAATGCCACACAGAAAAGCTTTACGAACCACACGTGAACAACAGTGGTAACTTTCTATATACAGGGAGTAGGCGTGTCATCTAGGCTAACGATGGTTTATCTTGGTCTGGCCATCTTTAATTATCATTTAAAAAGGATAAATAAAGCGTAGTTTATTGTGCACTATTTAGCCAATAATCATGGGTGGCCTGGTTATTTGTACCGTATTAAAAATAAGTAATCCACGGATATCAGCATGACAACCGACGAAATTACTTGCTCCATTTTCTGCGTTAACTCAATTCATTTTGGGTAGAGAACAAGAATAGGCTTAAATCTTTAGGCTGATATTATTACGTTCTGCTTGACGTAGGGAGTCATACCAACGCCTTGCTCACCGGAAAATTAGGAGCGCAGCGAGTAATTTTCCCGAGTGCAGCTATTTGTTGGGCGACAACAGCACGGAACCTAGATGAAAAACATGCGCTGCACCGAAATATACCCGCCGCTAATCCAGAAGCCTTTGCGGTGCATCCATGTCCTCGTGCAGAACACGAACAACAAGCACCTCCGGCTCTAGCACTCGATAGAAAACAGCGTGATGCTCTACCTGCAATCTGCGATATCCAGGAAGAACATGGGCGTAGTTAGCGCCGAGTGATGGATGATTAATCAGCTGATTCATTCCTGCCTCAAGCTGATCCAGATAACTATCCGCCTGATCAACCCCCCATTCTTCGCAGGTATATATCCAGATTCCGGTGAGGTCAGATTCCGCCCTCGGCGTGACGGTTAGCCTAATCACTAATTCGACGCCTTCATTCGCTTACGGCCAGCCGCTTTGATGACCGATATGTCGAGCGGTTTAGGTTTTCCACTTGACTCACCCTCAGCGAGGGCCTGCCTCAACATGGAAAGACGTTCCTTGGCCTGCTGGTCTCTCCGGATGAGATCGCGGATATACTCGCTATCATTTCCAAAGTGACCGCTCTCAATCTGGCCTTTCACCCAGTCGTCTTGCTGTTCAGTCAGCGTTATGGTCTTCCGGTGCATGCTCATGGCTGGCGCTCCTAACAAAGCAAAAGTATGACATTATCATATCATTTACCTGACCCTAATCAATGCCCCATTTCTTGTCGTCTAACGCCAGCAATAAACGGCGCTAGGTTTGGCGACTATTTTGCAGCTTTTTGTTTTTGCAAAATAGACGACAAACTGTAATGCGTCTATTTAACCATGCCACCCATTTATGATGGCCAATAATCATGGGTGGCCTGGGTATTATTGTTGGAGCGTCCATATATGGCTAGTTTTTTCGTTGGTTTAACAAAGGCTGTCTAGGTTGTTTTACGCCGGTAACCAGTCGGTCTATTTCATGGAACATAAGGTTTGGGGAGCGACGACCGCAATGTTAGAACAGTTGATTCGTCAGCTAGGTTTTGGCTCGGCGAGTAATCAGCTAAATTAGTCTAACTCTATTGTGGCAATCTCCTTTCCCGCACCCACTACTATTGTTATCTCCTGCACATGGCGCTTCAAAAGCTCCTGATCAAGTAAGAAATATTCTAACTAGCTAACAAAAAAACCGTTTTTGTAGAGGTACAATAATTGGAAATATCCCCTGCGTTATGGAAATCACAGATGTCGTCTATTTATCAACAGTTACTCACTACTGCACCAACCGATCTACCACCAATCAAAGCAATCCACATTTGCCACGAAGAAAATAACCCAAGTGCCAAGTTTGGGGTTGTCGAATTAGAAGGCGGTACCATTGGCCTAACCTACGTAAAATTGGGCAACGCGTTTGAGCAGTTACAAAATGAATCGCTATACAGTGATTACATTGGTAAAGCAGTAACGGATTTAGCCCAATTAAGCGTGCTGCAACAAGATTGGCAGCAAGTGCTTGGCGCCGGAGCGCTTAATGCCATTAGCCAATATGTACTCAAACAACGTGGCTTTAACTACCACAACGAAGAAGACAGTTTAGAGCTGCTAGATATTCAACCTGGTGAGCGCGTTGGTATGGTTGGCTACTTCGCCCCGCTTATAGCCCAACTCCGCGAACAACAAACCCCTTTAACGGTGATCGAGCTGCGGGCTGAATTGGTTCAGGCCAAAGGCAATTTTGAAGTAACCACAGATCCAAGCAAATTGGCGCAATGCGATAAGGTACTTATTACTGGCACCAGCGTAATCAACAACACCCTAGAAGGCTTGCTAACGCATTGCCATAAAGCCCAAGAGATCGCACTGGTGGGCCCAAGCGTTGGCCTGTTGCCAGAGGTACTATTTGAACATGGCATCACTCGCATCGGTGGCCGCGCAGTAGTAAACAGTGAACTGTTCCTTGAGCGTTGGAAAAGTGGCGAGAAGTGGAAAGAGTCCGTTACTCGTTACTCTTTGAGAAACAGCGACTACAAATAATTTCTCATATTAAGGGCGAGGCATAACCGTGCGCCCTTTCATCCACCTATATAATCAGAAAAACCACGCCCATTTGTGGTGACAAAATCAGCAAACAAGCGTAACAGCGCTATGCTTGAGCTGTTCCATAAGCGGTTATCGTCAGTTTCTCTGAGACAGGCTAGTAACTGCCGGTGAGAATAACAATAGGATAAACATCTCAAAAACCTATTTATATCCCCAAGGCTCTGGTGGTAACGCAACCGGTTGGGTTAAATCAAACTCGACTTTAAAGTCCCGATTTTCTCGAGCTAAACGATAAATAAAAGTATGAGCTTCAATCATCATCTGCCACTCGTTAGTGACCGACTGCGTTAAGCCATGTTGCTTGAAGTTGGCAATGGACTCATCGTCCACTGGAAACGTTTGCATGTTGGCAGTGCCAGTATCACGCGTGTTGCCACCATACATAGTCACTTTGTCATCGCTGCCATCTTTATGGCGATGATCATGCTTTAGGCGCAATCCGGTATCAGTTTGAGTTATCACCCAAGTGCGAGAGTGGTCATCGCCAACATGAAATGGAATGCGTAACTGATGCTCGGTGCATTCTCTGACGTGCATAACTAATGGTTTGCCACTAAAACCATCTCCTTCGCGGCCACCCGCAGTGACCTTACCGGCAAAGGCCTTACCACAAAGAGCGCTAATAGCTTCAAAAAATTGTTGTTGCTGTACCGAGTTTGCAGCATAAACAGGATTAACCAATAGAGTGCTACCACACAGCAATACACCACTAAGATATCCGCTAAGCTTAATTAACGTTGGCATAATGATCATTCCTTGTTTAGCAAAAAACATTGAGTAATTTAACCCTTAGATTCAAATGATAAAGTGCAGTCGTATAAAAACAACGGCTACTGATCAGACTAAAATATAAGACGAAAGTATAAGACGAAAATATAAGACGAAAGTATCGAACCAGATTACCTTGTTATTGAATCTATTGCTGCTAGAAATAAAAGCCCGCAAACGTTAATGCGGGGTTTTTATGACGCTAAGTTACCTATTAGCTTACTTGGCGTATTTAGACTTAGTCGCCCAAGTGGTCGCTTTAGCTGGACGCTTAGCCCCTTGGCTTTTGGGCGCTTGCCCTTTTACCGCTTGACCCGAAGCCTTGGCTGGAGACTTTGGTTTCTGCCCTACTATCTTAGCACTGCCTTTATCTGCTTTAGTACCACCTTTACGGTCTTCAAACTGATCAGCAGAAAAACGGGTCATGGCTTTTTGGCCAGCTTGCTCTTTAGTTTTAGCCGATGGCTTTTGGCCCCACTTAACTTTCGTTTGTTCATTACGAGTTTCTGGCGGCACTAAATGCTGTGCCCCATGACCAATTAACGACTCTTTACCCATGGCAATTAATGCTTCACGGATCATCGGCCAACCCACAGGATCATGGTAACGTAATAAGAATTTATGCAATTTACGCTGACGGCCTTTTTTCGGCACTGTCACTTTTTCACTATCATGCTTAACGTTTTTCAGTGAATTAAGTTCGGTATGGTAAATCGTGGTCGCATTGGCCATCGGTGACGGATAAAAGTTTTGCACTTGGTCGAGCTTAAATTTCTGCCCTTTTAACCATAACGCCAAATTAACCATATCTTCATCTGTGGTACCAGGATGCGCCGAAATGAAATACGGAATTAAAAACTGCTTTTTACCTGCCTCTTTAGAGAACTTATCAAACAGTTCTTTAAATTTGTCATAGGTTCCCATACCTGGCTTCATCATTTTACTGAGCGGGCCGTCTTCGGTATGTTCAGGGGCAATTTTTAAATACCCACCAACATGATGCTTAGCTAACTCTCTAATATATTCTGGGTTTTCGATAGCCAAATCGTAACGAACACCCGAAGCAATTAACACTTTTTTAATTCCAGGTACTTCACGTGCCGCTTTATATAAGTCGATGGTATGTTTATGGTCGGTGCCTAAATGACCACAAATAGACGGATACACACACGACAAACGTCGGCAGGTTTTCTCCGCTTTCTCGCTGGTACAGCCTAAACGGTACATGTTTGCAGTCGGGCCGCCCAAGTCAGAAATGACCCCAGTAAAACCGGGCACTTTTTCTTGAATATCTTTAATTTCTTTGATGATCGACTCTTGCGAGCGACTTTGAATAATGCGTCCTTCATGCTCGGTGATCGAACAAAACGAACAGCCACCAAAGCAACCACGCATGATATTGATTGAGGTCTTGATCATATCGTAGGCAGGGATTTTTTCTTTGCCATACACAGGGTGCGGAATACGCTGATACGGTAAATCGAATACCGCATCCATTTCATCGGTATTTAATGGCCACGCAGGTGGATTAACCCACACCCCGCGGTTGGCATCATGTGGCTGAAACAAGGCACGAGCGCAACCGGGGTTTTGCTCTTGGTGCAAAATACGCGAGGCATGGGCATATAAATACTTGTCTTCGCTGACCTTATTAAATGCCGGTAGCAGCACATAGGTTTTTTCCCATGGCTTAGGACGAGGCGGTTGCACGCTAATGGCTTGAGGGGCCTCGTTATCGAAAATCTTGTTGTCGGAAGGACCCGATAAATTACTGCAGCCAACGTCATCAGCACCATAAGGGCTCGGCAGAGGTTCAATTTTGTGTAATTGATCTATTTTACGAGAATCCATTCCACGCCAACCGGGCCTAGGCTCTTTACGCATAACCGCAGTACCACGAACATCATCAATAGCGCTGAGGGCTTCACCCGCCGCAATTCGGCGCGCGACTTCTAAGAGTGGGCGTTCAGCATTACCATAAATTAAAATGTCTGCTTTGGCGTCAAAAATCACACTGCGACGCACTTTGTCTGACCAATAATCATAATGGGCAATGCGGCGTAAACTGGCTTCAATGCCGCCGATCACCACTGGCACCTCTTTAAAGGCTTCTTTACAGCGTTGGGTATACACGGTCACGGCGCGATCGGGGCGTTTGCCACCAATGTCACCCGCGGTGTAAGCATCGTCATGACGTAACTTACGATCCGCTGTATAGCGGTTAATCATCGAATCCATGTTGCCGGCGGTTACCCCAAAGAACAGATTTGGGCGACCTAATTGCATAAAATCATCTTTATTTGACCAGTCTGGCTGTGAAATAATCCCCACCCGATAACCTTGAGCCTCTAACATCCGCCCAATCACTGCCATTCCAAAACTGGGGTGATCAACATATGCGTCGCCAGTTACGACAATAATATCGCAACTATCCCAACCTAACTTATCCATCTCTTTACGAGACATAGGTAAAAAAGGTGCGGTCCCGTAGCATTCGGCCCAAAACTTAGGATAACTGAATAACGTTGACTCAACTTGCATGTATATAACCTACATAAATGGGGAAATCAGTCTGGCTGATCCGATGATAACCTCAGCCTACTGCTGAATTTAACGGACGCGAAGTATAGCAGTACCGCGGCACTATGTGTGATTAAAAAAGCACCATAAGTGAAATGTTTTTATCTTATTATACCCTTATAAAGTAAGTGGGGATGTTACTATTCCCTTATACTTTCAGTGTTATAACCCAAGAAAAAAACCAATATTAGTAACGGCTAACATCAATAATACCATCCAAGTAATTAATACGCCGTAAAAACGCCCAAAATGATAACCACCCTGGCCTTGATTAAGCCCAATAGCATGCAGTAAACGCGCAACAATCCACGCCGTACCCAAACAATGTATCAAGTACACAGGCATACCATTCCATTCAGCTAGCACCAATAAAATCAATACCGTGGGTGCATTTTCAATTAAATTTCCATGGGCCCTTATCGCAATGGATAATCCTTGATGGCCGCCATCGCCTATGCCAATTTTATGAATACGGCGAAATTTTGCCACTTTGTAAGATAATGCTAAAACCAACAGTGCCGTTAAGCCGGCATAGAAACCCGATACCATTAATGTCATATGTTATTCCCCGAGTTGACTCAATTATTGTTATGTCATCAACGTTCAATCTGCTAATGCTAATGCAATACCCACATATTGGATCAGTTTAGCGGTAAACACACGCCTTAATCGGTTAATATGTACGCTAAAATAGGCAGCCACCTTAAATAAGTCTGACGGTCACCCAGTAGAGAACCAGCGGTTTTTTATAACAACGTCTATTTATCATTAAGAGCGGCTATTAATGCCGCCCTTATGTTGTTAACCACTCAATGCCCACAAAAAATCTAGGCTTAACTGCAATATTTATTCAAGCTAAAGACTTGACTATTATGTCATTCAGGTATGTTATTGACTGCACAGGTAACATGCAAGTAACACATAAGTATCGCACAATTAACATAAGAATTAACACAACAGGTAACACAACAGGTGACGTAACAGCGCCAAAGCTAAAACAGTTAATCAACCCTTATTATCGCTAAAAATAACAATAAAAAAATAAGGACGACGCTATGCCAATCATATTTATGGCAGTATTTTTTTTCGTTATCCTGCTTTCTTCATCTCATGTGCATGCAAACATTGATGCTACCGAGGAACAGTTAAAAGCCAACGATGTCTCTGTCACCCGCAAATCAACCCCATCGACAACCAATAAGCATGATGTCGAAAAGGTCACTAACATTGTGGTGGTCAGTCATCCTATTTTTGACGAATCGGCACCGAATGCTATTTTCGTGCATCGTTGGGCCAATTATCTGCATATTAATACCAAAGAATCGACCATTCTCCATAGCTTGAGTTTTGAGAAAGGCGACAAAATTACCCAAAAAGATCTTGAAGAAGCACAGCGATTACTGCGTTACGAACCCTACATTCGTGATGCTGACATCAATATTGCCAGAAAAGATCCTCTAGCCAATGACAACGTTGAAGACGTGGTCTTAGTAGAAACATGGGATAACTGGTCATTACTGCCGACGATAAGTTTGAGTAAAAATGGCGGAGACACCAAATACTCCTTTGGCATCAAAGAAGATAACCTGCTGGGATTAGGGGTAAAAACCAAAATAGAATATCAATCGAGCGCAGATCGTACTGGCTATAAATTTGCCTTTGACGCCCCAGTAAGATGGATTAAACACGGTAATGTGTCGGTCGATTTTTACGATAACAGCGACGGTCAGGCATCGGCAATTGCCTTTAATAAACCCTTCTATACCCTAGACACTCAATATATGTATGGGGTTTCATGGTTAACCGATACGCGCATTGACACCACACGACAAAATGGCCAAGACATTAACGAATTTAAACATTTCATTGATTATACCAATGTAGGATTTGGTTGGTTAGTGGATAAACAGCCAGATCAATTGCATCGTCTTAGCCTCGGAATAACCCAAGATCGACACCAATTTGACCATATAGCCGATTACCCTGTTTCACCTTTGCCCTTTGATCGCGAGTTTATTTACCCTTGGATCCGCTACGAATATCTGCAAGACCAATACAAGGTGCTGAACAATATCTACCTGATCAATAAAAACGAAGACTTTAACTTAGGTTGGCATCATTCGATGAGCTTAGGGCTTGAAACCAATGACGCCGCCGACGACGCATCTGTGGGATATCACCTTAATACGTTAACGACTCGCGGCTGGCAACAAGATAACCAATTGCTACTGATGGGCCTTAATGGACAAGCCGACTTCCAAACCAGTCAGCAAGACTTTTACAAAGTCGGTTTAGCGGCAGAATACTTTTACCAAATCAACCCCAAATGGACGGCTTATACCAAAGCGCGGATGGCCATATCCCACAATAACTACCTTGATCAACCCTTTGCCCTTGGTGATGAAACCGGTATACGCGGTTACCCCAATGACTATCAACATGGTGACAAGCAATGGCTGCTCACGGGCGAAATCCGTTATTATCCTAACATCAACTTATACCAACTAGCCGAGTTAGGCTGGGCGATGTTTGCCGATATCGGTCAAGCAAGTGGTGGCCCAGATGAGCTAAATGAAGTCAATGGCCCGATTGGCAGTGTTGGTATTGGCGCCCGTATTTACTCCTCAAAATCCAGTTACGGTCATGTCGGCCATGTTGATATAGCAGTACCAATGACCTCTGGCAGCGACATGAATGCTTGGGAATTCAGATTCCAAGTTAAAAACCATTTTTAAGCACAGCCTTGTAGTATAAGACCCATATTAGCCTAAGGATAACCGAGTGTTCCCTAGGGTAATAGCTAAAAGCGCTCCCTAGGATAACAACTAAATTATATTGAAAAATGAGTATTTTGTGTCAATCTGGCTTCATATAACAATGCGAGGTCTGTTGATATTATATCTAAGCGACCGAAAGGGTTATCCATTCGGTGATAGGGCTAACAACGGCTAGACCCAATGATTAAATATTCGCCCGCAACCGCGGCAGGCCTAGTTGACTTTGTAAAACAAACGTAAAAAAACACCTTGTCAGTTGCCTAACAAGGTGTTTGATTTTGGCAATAAACTAGCGTGTTCACACCAGCCTTACTGCTTTACTCTTTGTATTTCAATGTACCATTGGCTTTGATTTCGTCGTACCACAGGTTGTGGTGCTGCGAAGCCCAGTTTTCGTCGCAATAGCCCGATACCATACACTCCATACCGCCTTCGCTGAGTACGGTCGCCATCCAAATATGCACTATGGTAAACGCAACAATAATCACTGCGCTAACGCCATGTATAAGCAGCGCAAGCATTGCCCATATTCGAGGTAAATCAAGTGTCGGGAATACTAACATTATCCCGGTAACGCTGATGCAAAAACCGAAAATAGTTAAGCTCCAGAACCACATTTTTTCACCCGCATTGGCAAAACCACTGTCGGGGTGTTTGCCTTTAAACGGGCCAAAGTTAATATAGCCGCCAACCACTAAAAACCATTTTAAATCATACATTTTTATGGTTTGTAATGGCATCCACTTAATAACACACGCTAACCAAGACACCATAAAGATAGGGCCTGACCAATCATGGCTAAATTTGCTAAAGGCGATAACCCCAGCCCAAATACCATCGCCGACGAAAGGGGCGATGAAATGGCGTCCGAGCATAATCACCAAACCGGTTAGCATCATGATTAGGCACGATACCGCTAGGATCCAATGTATCCAAAGATCCGCTTTGCTCCAACGAAATACCAGTTTACCCGAAAAGCCTTTACTCAGTGTAGCTGGACCATTCACAAAGTAAAACACTAAAAAGGCAGCAAAAACACCAACAAAAGCGAAGGCGAATACGGGTTTTAGGTAAGTATTGCGTAATATTTTACCTTCGTTACCCGCGACATTTATTAGAATATCAGCATCTACACCTTTGTATGTACTGTAGCCTGATTCACCGGCTTTTATTGCACGCCAGAGATCTGCATCACTGGTCATCGACTTTGCTTGTTGCTGGCTTGATTGTTCATCGGCGGCATACACAGGTGCTGTAGCCAACCCCAATCCTATACACAGAACCAACAGAGCAAATATCCTGCGCAATGATTTGTTTAACATTAACGTTAACATTGTCACTCCTTAATATGGCTGCGAACAAGGTCGCAGCCCATGCTCTAATTAGATTGATTCACCTGTTTTAGGATCGTAACCCCAAATAGCATTTGGATTACCACGTGCTGCCATGCGCTGACGATAAATGTCAGACACGATATTGGCATCGCCCGCAAGTAATGCCTTAGTCGCACACAACTCGGCACACATAGGTAATTTACCTTCTGCAATACGGTTAGAACCGTATTTTTGGTGCTCGGCTTCTGAATGATCTTCTTCTGGGCCACCAGCACAGAAGGTACATTTATCCATTTTGCCACGACTACCAAATACCGTCTTTTTAGGGAACTGCGGTGCACCAAATGGACAAGCATAGAAGCAATAACCACAACCGATACACGTATCTTTGTTGTGTAATACTATGCCGTCTTCGGTTCGGTAGAAACAATCTGCCGGACACACAGCCATACAAGGTGCATCAGAACAATGCATACATGCGACTGAAATTGACGCTTCACCAGGAACACCATCGTTTAATGTCACCACGCGGCGACGTTGAATACCCCACTCTAAAGCAGAGTCGTTTTCGTTTTTACAAGCTGTGACACAACCATTACATTCGATGCAGCGCTTGGTATCACATAAAAATTTCATTGTAGCCATTTTGGCAATTCTCCTCGCTTAACTGCAATTACGCTTTTTCAATCTGACAAAGCGACGCCTTGGTTTCCTGCATTTGAGTCACAGGGTCATAACCATAGGTCATTGCCGTGTTAGCTGATTCACCGATAACATAAGGCACTGTGCCTTCTGGGTAATTAGCGGCTAAACTTTCGCCATGCATGACACCAGCAAAGTGATAAGGCATCCAAGTCACACCAGGTTTAACGCGTGGCGTAACCATGGCCTTAATCTTAATGCGTCCACCTTCAGCGCCTTCTAACCATATTGAGTCACCATCGCGTAGTCCGCGATCCGCAGCATCCGCTGGGTTAATTTCAACAAACATTTCTTGCTGTAATTCAGCCAACCAAGGGTTAGAGCGTGACTCTTCACCGCCGCCCTCATACTCAACTAAACGGCCAGAAGTCAATATTAATGGATATTTAATAGAACTATCATGCTGTTGAATTGATTTATATAAGGTCGGTAAACGGTGAACTTGCATGTCATCGTAAGTCGGATATTTAGCGACTAAGTCACGACGCGGGGTATATAAAGGTTCACGGTGAATAGGCACTTGATCTGGGAAATTCCACACGATACAACGCGCTTTAGCGTTACCGTAAGGGGTACAACCGTGCTTCACCGCGACACGCTGAATACCGCCAGAAATATCGGTTTTCCAGTTTTTGCCTTCAGCATATTGTTTCTCTTCAGCCGTTAAATCATCCCACCAGCCAAGCTGTTTAAGCATGTCTGCCGTGAACTCTGGATAACCATCTTCAATTTCAGCACCCTTAGAGAAGCTACCATCCGCTAATAGATTTCCGCCTTGGTATTCAACACCGAAACGAGCACGGAAGTTACCACCCCCCTCTGAGACAGGTTTACTTGTGTCATACAGAATTTGAGTACCTGGGTGTTTCTGTTCTGGCGTACCCCAACATGGCCAAGGTAAACCATAAGTTTCACCTTTTACTTCGCCACCAGGAGCTTCCAACGTTTTATTACTGAATAAGCCCCAGTTTTGGGTGTGTTGCTTAATACGCTCAGGGCTTTGGCCAGTCATACCGATAGTCCACATACCACGGTTAATTTCCCGAGTAATGTCTTCTATCACTAACATGTCGCTGGCATCTTTAGCGATACGCTTGGTGTACTCTTTATCAAAGCCAAGTTTTTGCGATAAGCGGTACATAATTTCAAGGTCAGTTTTCGATTCAAATAATGGCTCGATCACTTTTTGACGCCATTGTTGGCTACGACCAGAGTTAGAGACTGAACCCTCTGTTTCAAATTGAGTCGTTGCAGGTAACAAGTACACGCCATCTTGACGACGATGCATAACCGCCGCCATGGTTGGGAATGGATCAACAACTACCACTGTGTCCATCTTGTCTAGTGCATCACGTACATCATTCTGACGGGTTTCGGTGTTAACCGATTGTCCCCAGAAGAAGCCCATACGCACACGGTCTCTCTGAGCTAAATGTTCAGGAGTTTCTAACACACCATCATGCCAGCGTGAACATGGAATACCTGGGGTATTCATTGGCACACGGCCTAAATATTCGTTTTGATCAAAGCGTGATTTAACCCAATCTAAGTCTAGGCTCCATACATTGGTCCAATGTGCCCATGCGCCAGAGGTTAAACCGTAGTAACCCGGTAAATTATCAAATAACAAACCTAAGTCAGTCGCGCCTTGTACATTATCGTGACCACGGAAAATGTTAGTACCACCACCGGAGACACCCATGTTGCCAAGCGCAAGCTGTAAAATACAATAAGCACGAGTGTTAGCATTACCCACGTGATGCTGAGTACCACCCATACACCAAATAACAGTACCAGGACGGTTATCAGCCATTAATTTAGCGGCTTGGTAAACTTCCTCTTCGCTACAACCTGTGACACTGGCCACTTCTTTAGGTGGGAACTTCTTGGCTTCTGCACGAATGGATTCCATTTCGAAAACACGTTCTTTAATAAAGGTCTTATCTTCCCAACCATTTTCAAAAATGTGCCATAACATCCCGTAAATAAACGGAATGTCAGTACCTGGACGTAAGCCACAATGTAGGTCTGCGTGTGCAGCAGTACGGGTAAAGCGTGGATCGACAACGATTAATTTAGCGTTATTTTTCTCTTTCGCGATCAAGATATGTTGCATTGCAACCGGATGCGCCTCAGCAGGGTTAGCACCGATAAAGAAGATTGCATGAGCATTTTGAATATCATTAAAAGAGTTAGTTTGCGCACCGTAACCCCAAGTGTTAGCAACACCGGCTACCGTGGTAGAGTGACAAATACGAGCACAGTGGTCGATATTATTCGTGCCCCACATGGCTGCAAATTTGCGATACATGTAGCAGCCTTCGTTCGAGAACTTAGCACTACCCATGAAGTAAACCGAATCAGGACCTGACTCTTTACGAATATCCATCATCTTGTCGCCTACTTCGTTAAAAGCTTGCTCCCAAGATATTTTTTTCCACTTGCCGCCGACCAATTTCATTGGGTATTTAAGGCGTTTTTCACCGTGACCATGTTCACGAAGTGCAGCACCTTTAGCGCAATGTCCACCATTGTTAAATGGGTGATCAAAAGCAGGCTCTTGCCCAGTCCACACGCCATTTTGTACTTCGGCATACACACCACAGCCGACTGCGCACGCACTACATATAGTACGTTTGATTTCAGTGGGCGCATTGTGGGGCACATCTTTCGCTTCAGCACGACGGATCATGCCCGTGCCCATCATTGACGCTGCCGCGATACCGCCGGTGGCAACACCCATTTGTTTCATAAATTGACGACGATTAATACCAAGCTTGTTTGAAGCTTTATTGGTAGGAACCGTGATTGACTTGCGAGTTAATTGCATCGCTTAAATTCTCCTAAACTAGCCGCGTAAGCTATCGTAATAACTGCGAATATGGGTTGTTTCTTGATAGCCTTTGGTACGAGAAGTGCCAGTACTTTTTTCAGTTGCTTGAGCAACCTTAATGCCAGTAGCGGCAATCGCGACACTGGCTGTACCACCAATAGTGATGGCTTTCAGCACAGATCTGCGATTCAAATCAGGTTGTTGTTTACTCATTTAATCTCCGATCGAAAACGATTTTTCTCTGCCACCCCTCATAGAGGTTGCATTGTTGTTATAAATTTGGCTTGTATAAAATGGAATAAGCACTACTCCATATGGAGTAGTGCTTCTTTTCGAGGTCATAGTAAAAAAAATAGCGATTTGTTTATTTGATCTACATTAGAAACCCAGAAGTTAATTAATAAAAAACCTAGAAGTGTCAGCTAGATCACACTGATAACGGTTCAATAAATCAACAATTAAGTTAATTAACATGTCGGCTTTGGGGGATGTTATTTCGATGTAACTAATCAATATTATTTATGTTATTTTTAACGATTAAAAATAACATAAAAACACCCTGAAGAATGATCTCCAGGTGCAGTGCTGACGTTAAAACGTCGGCCAGTATTTATACTTAACACTGCCATCCACTTTACTTTAATTGTGATGACAGCTAACAAAGTAAAACACCAACACCAATACCCAAAAGTGGATAGAAGCCACAGAAGATCAGTTTGTGGGTTTATTCTGCATCAGTTGCCTGATGGCATGCTTTTATAACAACAGCATCGTTTTCGAACTGCGGCAGATGAATTCATCTTTCAACTCCTCTTTCAACTCATCCTGTCCAACTCAAGAAGTACTGAACCCTCAAGCAAATTTGGAGCATTGCTCCCCTCCCGTTTTTATCGACGACGTTAACGGCTTTGAATTCTATATCTTTGCCGCAATCGTCTGAGACAATAAAGGTAATCAGAATTCGTTTATTAACCAGGTTTGAATAATGAGCCATTAATGTGCCCAAAGCCGCTGCAAGGCTAGAGATGAGTGCGGCGACAATTTACCGTAAATGACCGCGCGAAAAAGTGTTAGCGGGCAGTTTAACGGTCATGAGATTAGTGACGCTTTGACCTCGATAGATCATAGAGAAAGCCTCGTTAACAGAGTAGACTCGATATCTATTGTTGTTGATCCAGAGAACCAGACCCATCATGAAATTCCTTGTTGATATTCACGCTCATACCATAGCGTCAACCCACGCTTATAGTACCTTTCATGATTACCTTGCTGTTGCGAAAGCCAAAGGTATCAAGTTATTTGCCATTACCGATCATGGTCCAGATATGGCTGATGCGCCTCATTTCTGGCACTTTGTGAATATGCGAGTGTTACCTAGGATCGTTGACGGTGTTGGCGTGCTCCGTGGCATTGAAGCTAATATCAAAAATGAACAGGGCGAAATTGATTTTTTTGGGGATTATTTGCAACAGCTTGATATCGTGCTGGCAGGTTTTCATGAGCCCGTTTTCCCGCCATCGACCAAAGAAGCTCACACTAGAGCACTCATCAAGAGTATTGAAAGCGGTCATGTCGACATTATTACTCATCCAGGCAATCCCGCTTATCCCATCGAGATTAAGCGCGTTGCCGCTGCCGCAGCCAAACATAATGTGGCGCTGGAGATAAATAACTCCTCTTTTCTAACATCTAGAAAAGGCAGCTTGAACAACTGCACTGAAATTGCCCATGCCGTAAAACAAGCGGGAGGACTCCTCGTTATGGGCTCTGACTCCCATGTTGCTTTTAGCTTAGGAGAGTTTGAAAAAGCCGTTGCGGTAATTGAAGCCGTGGGATTTCCAATTGAACGTTTGCTTAACCGCAGCCCAGAAGCCTTGTTAAGCTTTCTGGCCGCTAGAGGTCATACATCACTTGATGAATATGCGCAGTTAATTGAGTGATACGTTTTCTATAGCAAAACTGACAGTGAAATTTGCAGCATAAAAATACCAGACACTGGCAACAAAGGGCAGCGACCCATGCGCTAGCATTGAGAGCAATCCTAGGTGAAACTAGGTTACAAAGACTCTAAGCAGCGGTACACGCTCATTAACCATGCCGGGAGGCACAGTAACCCGTGTCAAACACACGCTATGACGTTAACCGCTAAGTCGTCAAACATTATGCCTAGTCTCACGCATAGTCTTATACATAGTTTTATACATAGTCTTATACATAGTCTTATACATAGTCTTATACATAGTCTATGGGCGGTTATCAGTCGTATCAGTAATAGACGCTTATCAGTATGCTATTATCATTAAAAGTCATCATTAATCATGGGTTTAATGTGATTATCTTTAACGAAATAATCTTATTGGTGAGTTTGAATCCACCCTGTCGCCGCCTTCCCCAGCCATTGAGGATGATCATTTTTATTGGCAAAAAAGCCTAAAATGAACAAGCAAGGTTAATGCCTTTAGCCGCGATCTTTTTATCACACCCGTCGATGATTTTCGCTGTTAGTTCATCTCTCATGAGTCATACCCATATCATTAATTATGCTGCCGGGTACTATTTCGTTAGTGCTTTAAAATAAAAAAACCCAGCTTTTATGCTGGGTTCATATAGTGTTTGAGCTTTAACTTTACAGTTTTAAATAAACCGTCTGCTAGAACGGTTATGTTCACCTTAATGACTGAACCAACATTTAAGCCAATGAAATAAAACAGTTTATTATCAATTATCGTAGATTTGTAATGTTTTATGTAAAACTTAGCCAAATATTGCTTCAAAAACTTACAAAACTAGGTAAATTACCGCATCTATTTATATATGATTACGGGTACAAATAAATAGATGTTTAGCTACCAAATATATAGATCTGACGATTCATAGTAACCATCAAGAAGTGGTAGTTGATGAATCATCTTCACCTAAAGTCATCTACGAGGCAAAAATATCGCCTCTATTTAGGTAGCCAAAATTAGTGTGCCACTACAATAAGACTGTTTTCTGTCATTTTTGTACTCGCCTATCTTCGATTATTCGGTATTTAAAACGCCGCGCTCTGGTGGAAATCGAAGCGAAAGTTTGTCCCTAGCAGCGTTTTGTTATTTTTGCTTATCTAAAACCCCTATTAAAAGCTTATTTTGTAAATTCAATGTCCGCTACTTTTGCTGTTGCCTTACCTTCCTGCCAATCAGATAAAGCTGATTTAAGCGTGTAATATTTACCTTTCTCCATTTCTTTAACGTATCCAGGTTTCAAAGGCTTATTATCACCACTGAATGAATACTTGCTCACAAGAACAGGGTGATAATCCTCTTCAAAGATGGTGTTGTCGTCTTTATCTTTGAAATAAACAATAACTTTCACTTTATCTAGCGAACGATCACCATTATTTTTGAGGGAGATTCGAACTGCTGGGATATCCTTTTTAAGATAAGTATCAATTCGTTGAGCTAGAAACTCTGTTATTTCTACCTTATCCATGTAATTCATTTTTTCAGTAAATTCTTCCATGGCTTTAGTAGTCTTCTCGATACCAACATCAGCAGCTGCAAATCCAGATGGGATTTCGCTCAATGCCTTATATTTAGAAAGGGCTTCTTCAAACTTATTACTATCAATAAGCTCTTGAGCTTCCTTTTTAAGACTTGTGACGTTCTGCTTTTCTGCTGCTTCCTTTTCTCTTTTGATTCGGTCTTGATCAAGGTTTCGACGGTATTGCCCAAGAATTTCCTCACCAGTTAAGCCATCAATTAACTTTAAATTGGCGACAAACGTTTCTTCGTTTGTGACATTTGACGACCTGCCTGAAATGGCTGCTCCCATCATTGCTTTAAGCCCTCCTTCTCCGCCAATAGAGAAATACATCAGAGCCTTTTGAAATTCCTCGCGGTTCGTCTCTGGCAAGCTTTCAACTATCTGCTTGCTTGATTCCTTAATTGAAGCTTCGGTAGAGGAATCAAACTTGGCTGGACCAAAACAGCCAGAAAGCACTAACACAAGGCAAGCGAGAATAATATTTTTCAAGGCAAAACTCCTTTTTCTTTTAATGAGTGGAATCAGATTCAACACTCGAAAAAATAACATTTTAGTATTTATGCGTTTTGCTTTTTCTGGGCATAAATCGATTGTTGGACTAGGTCGATGCCAAACCATACAACTAGCTAAACCTCGAGATATATCCATTCCAAACACGCTTTTGGACAGAAACGTGTCAGTTGACTCGCTAATTTAGTGATAAATGAATCAACCCATTTATCTATCATCAAACGTCTAGATGTCTGATAGACATCTATGTGGTGGACCAAATTAGCTAACCCACTACATTGAACGCTCTATGGATTAGACCAGAACAACTGGTCAAGAAAAGGGTAAAGAGAACTTATAAAAGAAGGTAGATCATTTGGTGTACTTGATATGTCTGCAATAGCAAAAGTAGATCGCAAAAATTATACAAATATCTAAGTGTTTAGAAAAATCAAATTTGATTACATTGTCCATAAATATAAGCTAATTCAGCGACTGTTTTCGCGGAGAATTTTTTTAACAAGGTTGCACGGTGCACCTCTACAGTTCGCATAGCAATACAAAGTTCGTCGGCTATTCGTAAATTACGTTTGCCTGCAATAATTAACCGAAGAATATCCTTTTCTCTCTTGGTCAATGATGCATAAGCATCATTGATTTTCATGGTATTAATATTTACTGTAGATTGATTTAACCCTTTATTTATGGCTAAAGCCAGCTCACTTCCTTTAACCGGCTTCTGAAAAAAATTTACCGCTCCAGATTGTAAAGCATCCACTGCCATTGGCACATTACCATGCCCTGTAAGATAAATAACGGCCAGAGGGCTTTTGGCTTCATTTAACAATTGATGCACCTGCTGACCTCGCAAATTAGGCATGCGGCAGTCTAAAATGACACAACCAGGCATAGCTAAATCTATAGCATTTAAGAACTGTTGTCCGTCTTCAAATGTAGTAATTGTAAAATCATACTCTTCAAGCATAAACTTTAGCGAGTCACGCACAGATTTATCATCATCAACGACATAAACGACTAAAGAGGGCAATACATTATCCATATCTATTTCCTGTTATTTCGGTTACTAGAATAGGTAATGATATTTTCACTATACAACCATTAGGTTTGATCGATTGAAGCATAAATTCTCCTTTATGCATTTCTATTACATCACGGCAAATCGCAAGTCCTAGTCCCAGCCCATCTTTTTTGGTACTGACAAATGCGTCTACCGGGTTGTCATGTTCTAATCCAGTGCCATTATCGACAACTTCAAGAATGAATTTATCTTGCCGATAGTTCGTCCGTATAATAATTTCAGGATGATATCCAATATCTGGATGGCGTTCAAAATGCGTTAAACAAGCCTCCATAGCGTTATTAATGACATTTATTATGACTTGTTGCAGACCGACAATGTCGACCTCAACATTAGCCGGTTTGCCTTTTATTTCACGAAATATACCGACTTCTAGCTTTTGAAGTCGAAAATGCAGCAACTCAATTGTATCGTCCAGTAACTGTTCTATATCAAGCAGTTGCTTCTCAACTGTGCGTTTGGTAATGAGGGTTCGTAAGCGATTAATAATGGCATCCGCGCGGTCAACTTCACTTTGAATTTTTTCAAATACGGGAACAATATCTTGGTATGGTAACTTTTTAGCCAAACGCAATAAACCACCTTCACTGTAATTTCGAATAGCCGCTAATGGTTGATTTATTTCATGTGCCAAACTGCTACCCAGCTCACCAACAATGGCGACTCGTTGTGAATGTTCTAACATTTCACTTTTCTGTTTCAAACGATACTGTGTTTTCTCCAATTCTTGTTTATTTTTACTAAAACAATATTCCAACCAAAAATGGTAAGCGTTGATAATAATAAAAAATATAAAGATTACCCAAGCCCACTCCTGATGAGAACGAAATAGTCGCAAAGCTTGTTTCCACCAAGATTGTTGTAGCGGTAAAATATCTAGAGCTTGATACACTTTATCGATAGATAGCAGGTTAACTGACGATGTCCAGCCAGAAGCTCCTGCGGCAATGATTGCAGGATTATCATTAGGCATAGACAGCAATACCCGCGAGATTTGTTTTGCCAACCTATCTGAACCTCGTTCTGTTTTTGCAAGAGACCAATTTGGATACAGTGGCGTTGAAACTTGACAGGCAAAATTACTGTTATCTTTTAGGTTTAATACCCGAAAGTTTTGTTTATCTATCAGGCCTTCTTTACTCATATTTTCTAGCAGACAGACAGGAACTATTGCTGCTTCGACATTATTATCTCTAAGTTGATAAAGATTCGCGTCAATTGGAAAGCCTAAATAATGCACGTCAGCAAAAAAGTCATTGGGATTAATCCCCTGTTGGGCTATTTCATAGCGAAGAGTTAAATATCCACCAAATGCTTTCTCGGAAACGGCCGCCATCGAAAGACCAACGACATCTTCAAGGGTTTGATAAGCAGAGCTAGCCCTCACCACCAGTGCTGAACCAATACCAGAATGAGTATTTTCTGGTGTCTTGTTGGTTAAAGTCGCTATCCACGACAAAGTATACTGCCGCCCTAATGTGACCGATTGCCCAGGATTAGTGAGTACAAAATCTAATGTTTGTTGGCTAACAGCATCAGCCATAGTATTTAAATCCAACGGATGCAGCACAAAATTAACGTCAGATATCTGCTGATTAAGCCAATCAACCGTAGGCTGCCAACGTTGCTCCAAGTATAAATGTCCGCGAGTGGCAAGTACGCCGATATTAACGTTTGGTTTCTCCGAGATTGGTTTTTCTGAGATTGATTGGGCTGATATTGGTAACGCCATTAACGCCATCCCCAAAAAAATGGCATAAAAATAACAACGAAACCATCGTCTTATGATCATTACTATTCCTCAATTGAAAACTTAAAACAGATTAATAAGCTGTATAACAATGTCAAAAGTTGTTTTAGATCAATGTTTATTTAGTCATGTGGAAATCCACAATACCAGCTTAAGCATAATTTACTGACAATAAGCACAAGAGATAATAATCAAGTCAGGTGAATTATGGATTCTAACAAACGCCGGTTTCTAAGTGCAATGACTGCAGGAGCAGCTTTGATCCCAATTGTGGGAGTCAACACGGCCACCGCAGCCATCATTGTACGTAATAATGATGAAGAAGATCGTAAAGGAATGGTTGGAAAACGCTACGCTATGGTCGTTGACTTAAGAAAATGTGTTGGTTGTCAAGCTTGTACCGTTGGGTGCAGCATTGAAAATCAAACACCAATCGGCCAGTTTAGAACGACTGTCAAACAATATGAAGTGAGCCTTATTGACGGTTCTAAAATTACTAAAGAAGTAAAATCCTTCATGTTGCCTCGACTCTGTAATCACTGTGAAAATCCTCCTTGTGTTGCTGTGTGCCCTGTTCAAGCTACTTTTCAGCGTGAGGATGGGATTGTCATGGTTGATAACAGTCGTTGTGTAGCTTGTGCTTACTGTGTTCAAGCATGCCCTTATGATGCGCGTTTCATTAATGAAGAAACTCTCACCGCTGACAAATGTACTTTCTGTGCTCATCGCCTTGAAAAAGGTTTATTACCTGCCTGCGTTGAAACATGTGTCGGTGGTGCGCGTGTTATTGGCGATCTGAAAGATCCATCAAGTGAGATTAATCGTCTATTAACAGAAAATAAAAATGATATAAAAGTGCTTAAACCTGAAGAAAACACTTTACCTCATGTGTTTTATATTGGCATGGATGAACGTTTTACCAGCCATATTCAAGCTAAACCAGCCATTTATGATCCCAAAGGAGTGTAGCTATGAACATCACTGAAGTCTTAGTGCCGGCACAGCAAATGGCTTGGCTACCTTGGGCAACACAATATTTCTTCTTTATTGGTTCCGCGTACGGCGCAGCAATATTATTTATCATTGCACTTATTTTTAAACAATACACGACTCATCAACTACGTGCTGCATTAGTCTTAACGCTTGCCATTTGTGCTGTCGTTGGGCCATTAGCGCTGACTGGCGATTTGCATCAGCCTGGTCGTGCTTGGCATTTTTATGCTTACCTTACCTCTTGGTCGTGGATGTCTATGGGATCGATTTTTTTACCCATATTTTCAGGACTCGCGGTTCTAACAGCCTGGCTATATTTGAGAAACGACTTAATGAACTTGCAAAAAAGTGATAACAAGGTTTTTCAAGTCATATCGAGATTGTCATTAGGGCAGTGGAAAACCTGTCATAGCACGATGATTAGCGTGGCTTCGGCCACAGTGGTATCGAGTTTATCAATTGCATTTTATACCGGCGCAGAAATAGCAGCCGTTCATGCCCGTCCACTTTGGGACCAACCAGCCTCCCCATTAATTTGGTTTACCACCGCTTTTCTGGGAGCTGTAGGGTTATCGTTGATTATATGGTTGCTTTTCCCTAAACAAGGCGCGGCCAATGAACTGTCAAAGACTGATATTCGAATGGTCAAACAGACCATAATATTAAGCAGTATTTTGGCATTGATCCTTATCCCGATATGGGCATCTGGTAATGTTGTCTTCTCGCTATTTGATAATAGTGATTGGGTTAATAACCTCGTGATATTAGCGCTATCAATTTTCAGCTGTGTCATTTTAGTTTTGCTTACCATGCGCTTTAACTGCAGTCGTCTAGTGCTATTTTGTAATGCTTTAGTATCAATAACAGCATGTTGGATAACGCGCTGGATAACCATGATGGAAGTTCAAACTATCCCCAAATTTGACGCAGGACCTTATCCCTATTCACTCCCTATGGGAAGCAGTGGTTTGTTGGGGATTTTAGGTATGCTTGGCCTTTGGATTGCGCTAGCAATGCTCGCTTCTGAGCTTGTGCAACCCAAGCGTAATCACAACGATGATACAACATTCACCAACCACTAATTTAAGAGGATTTCACTATGGATAACAAACGTCGATTATTTTTGAAATCAGGCCTTGCTGTGAGTGGTCTGGGTACTTTTGCTGCTGGATATGCCGGCACGACAAAACATATGATAGAAGGTGCTATTGAAGGCACTTCAGGAAAGAAAACTCGTGATATTCATCATGGAAATTCATTAGAACCTGAGTATGAAGTGAATAAAAAGGGTAACCTCATTCCCAATCACAACCAGCGTGTCGCACCATCCATGTGCTATGGGTGTTGGACACTATGTGGCGTGCGTGTGCGGATCGATAATCGCAATGATGAAATTTTACGGATCAGCGGTAATCCATATCATCCGTTATCACATCAAACCCCTATTACTTTTAATACCCCAGTAAAAGATGCTTATTTAAGCCTCACTGGTGAGTCAGGGCTTGAAGGCCGCTCAACAGCCTGTGCTCGTGGCAATGGTATGCTTGAAATTCGCAATAGCCCTTATCGTATTACTCAGCCATTAAAACGTATCGGTAAGCGTGGTGAAGGCAAATGGCAAAAAATCAGCTATGAGCAGCTGATAGAGGAAGTTGTTGAAGGTGGCGATTTATTCGGTGAAGGTCACGTTGACGGCCTAAGGGTAATACGTGATATCAATACTCCGATAGATACGCAAAATCCAGAATATGGCCCGAAAGCGAATCAGTTACTGGTCACTAATGCGGGTAATGAAGGGCGAGATGATATTTTAAAGCGTTTTGCATTTAATAGCTTTGGTACCCGTAATTTTGGCCATCACGGTTCATATTGTGGCTATGCTTTTCGCGCAGGCAGTGGTGCTTTTATGAATGACCTTAACAAGTTTGCTCATCTAAAGCCTGACTTAAACAATGCTGAGTATATTATCTTCATTGGTATGTCACCGGCACAAGCGGGGAATCCGTTTAAGCTCCAAGCTAGACAATTAGCCACGGCCAGAACTGATGGAAATCTTCAATACACTATTGTTACCCCAAGCTTACCTGCGGGCTCTTCTAGTTTAGCTGCAGGTGATGATAATAATTGGTTGCCCATTAAGCCTGCTAGCGACTCAGCGCTTGTACTAGGTATGATCCAATGGATCATTAACAATGAACGCTTTAATAAAACCTTTCTTGCACAACCCGGCGTAAATGCGATGAAGCAAGCTGGGACCGCACATTGGTGTAATGCCAGTCATTTGGTTATCAGTGATGATAATCATTCACGTAACGGCTGCTTTTTACGTGCTTCTGATATGAATATGCCATTTGAAGGTTCTGCTTATTCTGATACTGACCATTACGTTATTGTTGATGCAAAAAGCGATGATTTTGGTTTACATACACAAGCTACAGAGGCGACACTTTTTGTCGACCGTGACATTATAGTTGCAGATGTTAGTGTGCGAGTTAAATCATCATTACAGCGACTTAAAGAGGAAGCATTTAAGCACGACTTGAGCTTCTATAGCCAACAATGTGAGATTTCTGAAGCTGATATTATCAACTTAGCAACCCGGTTTACCAGTTTTGGGACCAAGGCTGTAGTCGATACCCATGGTGGAAATATGCACTCTAATGGTTTCTATAATACCTTTACTATCTTAATGCTTAATGCCCTGATAGGTAACGTGAATTTGAAAGGCGGCGCAATGGCTAAAGCGGGCGGATACCCCACTTCAGAGCAAGGCCCTCGTTATGATTTCACTCAATTTGCAGATAAAACGGAACCTCAAGGCATATTCCTTTCACGTAGTAAGTTTCCGTATCACAAAAGCAGTGAATACAAACGTCGTGTTGCTGCCGGAGAGTCTCCTTACCCAACCCGTGCACCTTGGTATCCTATCTCTGCGCCATTATTGACAGAGCATCTTTCTGCTGCGATCGATGGTTATCCGTATCGCGCTAAAGCCTGGATTAACCATATGGCCAATCCAATGTATGGCGTTCCTGGTTTAAAGAATTTACTTGAGGATAAACTTAAAGACCCTAATCAACTTGGGCTTATTGTGTCGGTTGATGCTTTTATTAACGAAACAACGGCACTGTCGGATTACATTGTCCCAGATACTGTGACTTATGAAAGTTGGGGAATGTCCGCACCTTGGCACGGAGTACCTGTAAAAGCGGTGACGGCACGCTGGCCTGTTGTGGAACCTCGCACCGGTAGAAGTAAAGATGGCCGTTCAATCTGTTTAGAAAACTTCTTAATTGATGTTGCCAAAAAAATGCAATTAGGTGGATTTGGTGACAAAGCTATTTCTGATGTTAACGGACATTGGCATGGCATTCATTGCGCAGAAGATTTTTATCTACGATCAGCTGCTAATCTTGCTTATGTAAAAGGCGGCGTGCCGGAAGTGTCTGCAGAGGATATTTCGTGGTCTGGGCTTGAACGTTTAATACCCGTTATGCAAAAAACTCTAACCGTAGAGGAAATGAAACGTGTCGCGTTTATTTTTGCTCGAGGAGGACGTTTTGAAAATGCATCTAATGCTTATCAACTAGAGACAATGAAATATAAATGGGACAAACCACTGGCTATTTGGAATGAAACCCTTGGCACATCTAGAAATACGATGACCGGTGAGTATTACAGTGGTTGCCCCACTTGGTATCCCCAAAAGCTCAGTGATGGCACACCGCTGAATCAAAAATACCCGTCTAATGAGTGGCCGTTTAGTTTGACTAATTTTAAGTCGAACATTCATAGTGCTGTCTCTAATTTATCACCACGACTGAATTCGATTAAAGGTACCAATCCGGTTTATATTCATCCAACCGACGCTAAAAAAGCCTATATTCAAACTGGAGATCGGTTTATTATTGAAACCCCGAGCGCCAGTACAGAAGCGACTGCAATGGTGCTTGAAGGTATTAAGCCCGGTACACTGGGTTTTGAACACGGATTTGGGCACACCGAATTGGGAGAACGACAACACTGGATTGACGATAAACAGCAACCGGTAAAATTTCGAGGAGGTGATAGCGTTAATATTAACGATATTGGCCTAATTGATCCAACACGTGAAGGTAAAGGAGTATTGCTTGATTGGGTCGTTGGTTCAGCTGCTCGCCAATCTCTTCCTGCTAGAATTCGCAAAGTGTAATTGTTAAACGGATATCATGATGGTTATGACACTTTTTATTCATACGAAAAGTGTCATAACTTATATTGACAGTGTTTTAAGTGATTACGGGGTTACACAGAATCTGTTACACCCCCTACAAACTCTGACAGAGTCATGGTTTAACCGGTAAAATGATGAATTGTAAAAGCTTGTAATGTTGCTTAAATAAAGCTCTTTGAGTAATTGATTACTGCCCTAGAATAGCCGTTCTAACGTTACAGCCCCCCCCCCTTTACCACACGCTGAACCTATCTATATCCTCCCATACCAAACGTCTCTGCTATCTCCAAAAAAAACGCAGGCATCAGACAGTGATGGTGACGTTAGCTCATTGATTAGTGGTCGCAAGATACCCGAAACGATAAGGTTACGGCCTATAACACTTGGGCTCTGTTTAGTGAGTAAGGATTTTTTGATATAGGAACCGAAAATTCAGCAATAAAAGTGTTTTCTTCATTGGTAAGTATAATTGAACCTTTATAGTTTTGAGCAATTGTATCTACAATAGACAACCCAAGGCCAGCCCCTTCTGTTAGCCCTTTCCGCCAAAAACGCGTTGTCATTTTAGGAATGTCAGCGCATAAAACATGGGCACTATTGCGAACATTAATCGTTAAATTTTCTTCTGTAGAATCAATTGCCATGATAATCGGTGTTTTTGGCAAACTATATTTTAATGCATTATCTAGTAAATTGCGGCACACAATTGCGACCATAGCCGATGGGATAACCGTTATTATTTCCTTTCCTTGTAATGAATAAGCGATACGTTCATTGTCTTGAATCATTTCATTGATAATACTTTTAATTAATACTTCGATAGACCAACTTTCGTCGGTATGAGCCTGGTGATCTGCATCTATATTAGCCAGTAAAAGTAAGTTATCTAGTATCGTGTTCAAACGCTTTGTACTCTTGCTTACCTGCATTAACGCTCGTTGTTGCTTATTGCCTGTTGTTAACTCTGCAAGTTGAGTTTGAGCCAATATTCCAGCCAAAGGCGTTCTTAATTCATGCGCTGCATTGCTAGTGAATTGTTTTTCCCGAGATATGACTTCAGCAAGCCTTGCCATTAACGCATTCTGACTAGTGATAAGCGGTTTAAGCTCTTTTAAGGGTTGGTCTATTTCAATGGGGGCAAGGTCTTCACTACCACGTTGTTCAAGCGCCGAGGTAAGCAACATTATTGGTCTTATGCCTCTACCTATAGCAAACCATAATAAACCTAACGTAATTAAAATAGCTAATGCTGGTGGAATAAGAATACTTTTAAGTAAGTCATAATATAAAGAATCTCGTTCCAGCATTTTATCTGCAATGGTTATTTTGTGTTGATTGGTTATTAACGTAAACGTACGCCACGCGGTATTCTCTGCATGAATAAAATGAAAACCAGGCTTTACCTCTGAGTTATTTGGAAAAGAACTGCTATTACTAGTTGCGATAATACTGCCATGTAAGGAACTGATTTGACAAGCCAGACCTTTTGCGGTGCCAACTTCATTTGCCTGCATTATTGACGGCAAAGATGCGGCCATAGCACTTTGTGGTACATGCGCTAATATATTACTCAGCATAACGGCGGTTGATTGAAGCCGCTTATCAAAGCTGGTTGTGAGTTTATGGTTAAGCCCTGTCACCATCCAAATACTAGTTAATAGCCAAAAGCCAATAAATACAGCCGCGACTAATATCGTAAGGCGAAGGCGTAAACTCATTTTGTGGTCGCCTCTGTTGTACCTAGCCTAAAACCAAAGCCTCGCACTGTTTCAATCGCTGTGGAGCCTATTTTTTTACGTAAGTTAAATATATGCACATTAAGTGCGTTACTCGCTACGTCATCACAGGTGCCATACAATACGTCTTTCAATTGGCTTTCAGATAAAATACGTTGTGGATTATTAAGAAAAACTTTTAATAGTAAATCTTCATTGCGAGACAGTGGGATATGTTTGCCGTTAACAAATACCTGTTGTAGCTCTAAGTTATAAGTCAATACACCATGTGAAAGGGTATTCGTCAGTCTATCGGTTGACCGCCGCTTGATACTGTATAGACGAGCTAGCAACTCCCTCAAATCAAAAGGTTTGACTAAATAGTCATCAGCCCCATTTTTTAAACCAGTCACTTTGTCGTCAATTGAATTACTCGCTGTCAGTATCAACACAGGGAATGCGTATTGTTTATTACGCAGCCATGATATCCACGTTATTCCGTTACCGTCTGGTAAATTCAAATCAAGTATACAGAGATCAAAGTTACTTATTTTTATGATATTTTTAGCATCGGTTATCGATGAAACATGTTCAACAGACATTCCTTCACTCGATAAAAAGGTAATAATGGCATCAGCAATAACCTCATCATCTTCAACTAATAGAATATACATTTTTACCCAATTATAATTACGCTTTCATTGTGTTAATAGCTATAAGCTTAACGTGAAAATCCGAAGAAGAACAAGCGAAAAAATGTGTTTAGAAGCCTATAACACTAATTTTATTTTCTTAATATTGCCTTAATCCTAATACTTGATCCTAGGCACCTAGGCAAATTAATAAATATAAGAGTGTTAAAAATAAATGCTAAGTATTGCTTTAGGTCCCATCGTCATCTCAATTTCACAATTAATTACGCTATCAGGCTTAGTTGTTTTCTGGGGACTTACTTATCTGCAAACACGTAATAACGCGCAACAAAAAGAAATTTTAGACCATATATTCACAGCTATTTTTACTGGGTTTATAACTGCACGCTTGGCTTTTATTTTGACAATGTGGCAAGCCTACCAAGAAAACTGGTGGCAATTGTTAAATATAAGCGATGGTGGTTTTTTATCTGGTTATGGTTGGGCAGCAGGTACCTTGGTACTTATACGTTTCACTATCAGTAATAAATCGTTAGTTAAGATCTATATAACGTCTGCCGCAATCACGGCTAGCTGTTTAATTATTCCTATATTTTCCGCGGCACTTTATCAATCTGGAATTGAGCTACCACGTTCACAGCTAAGTAATATGCAAGGTCAGGAGGTGAATTTAAGCGCTTATAAGGGTAAACCGATTATTATCAATTTTTGGGCAACATGGTGTCCGCCATGTCGTCGTGAAATGCCAGTGTTAGATGCCGCTCAAAAAACACACAAAGATACGGTTTTTATATTTGTTAATCAAGGCGAAAGCCCCGCAACCGTTGAGCAGTTTATTACCTCAACACAATTAGATATACAGAATATTTTTTTCGACCCGAGTAGTAACGTTAGCCAAGAATCTGGTGCCGTAGGGCTACCAACGACATTATTTTATAATGCTGAAGGAAAACTAGTGACCAGCCATACCGGGGAATTGTCTCAAGCTAGCTTAGATTATTACCTTAAAAAACACCTTAAATAAACAAATACCGCAACACTTTATACAAGGATAAACTAATGAAAAAATATTATTTTCTTACACTTTTACTCCCTTTTAATCTGATTGCCGCAGATAAAGACAACTACCCTGCTCCGTTAAGGTTGTTAACTCAGCAAGGAGGCGAAATAGTCAGTGAATTTAAAGCTCCAGCGCAAATGACAGGCTATGTTGCCAGCATACAAGGGCAGACTATTGCTTTGTACGTGACACAAGATGGACAATATTTATTTCCAGGCCCTATGTTAGATGTTGATGGCAATGATCTCGGTGAAGAAAGAATCCAGGCTTATGAACAGGGACCTAAAGCATTGAAAAGTTGGCAAGCACTTGAAAATAGTCATTGGGTAAGGGACGGCTCTTCTTCTGCACCGCATATTGTTTATACGTTTACTGATCCAAACTGTCCTTATTGCAAACAGTTGTGGAAAAATGCGCGCCCTTGGATTGAATCTGGAGAAGTGCAACTCCGTCATATTCTAGTGGGTATTTTAAGGGATGATAGTTTAGGTAAAGCCGCTGCAATATTGAGTGCTGATGATCCTGCTGAGCAATTTAACAAACTTGAACAAGGAAGTTTATTTGATGCTTTAAAGCCGCTAGAAAATCCCGATCAAGAAGTACAAGATATGTTAATTAAAAACTATGAAACCATGATGTATCTTGGTGCAAGTGCCACTCCAGCTACTTTTTATAAAAACAAGCAAGGTGAGTTTAAAGCGCAAGCAGGCTTACCGCCACCGGCATTAATGGCCGAAATTTTTGGCTCAAATAAAAGTAAGTAATGTGTAGGGGTTGTTGACCTTTTATGATTACTTTTACAGCCCTTTACCTAATGATTGATATTTTTAAAAGAAGCTAAATGAATGTGGATAGTTAAACTCGCACTGCGCCAGCGTTATACCATAGGTGTATTGGTAATCTTACTTTTGTTGTTTGGTGCTCGCTCTTTACAACAAACATCAACCGATATATTACCGTCTATCGACATTCCCTATGTAAACGTTTTATGGACATATCCAGGCTTAAATGCCAGCGATATGGCATCAAAAATCTCTTCTTTTAGTGAGATTGCCATTATGAATAATGTCGATGATGTGAAACGCGTGGTATCAGACAATGGTAATGGCTACTCACTTATTCAAGTGAGTTTTCATCCTAAGGCAAATTTAGCGGTGGCGTTATCGCAAATTACCAGCGTTTCGCAAACAATATTGAAGCGCTTACCCGCAGGTATGACCCCGCCGTTAGTGGTTAATTATACCACCTCGAGTGTACCTATATTACAACTTGCCATATCGTCACAACAAATGACGCCATCAGAGCTGTATGATTATGCTCGGCTGACATTGAGGCGCCAACTTCAGTCAATTCCTGGTTTAAGGCTCAGCTTGCCATTTGGCGGTGCACCAAGACAATTAATGATTGATATAGCCCCTGAAAAACTACAAGCGTATGGGTTAACAGCACGGGATATTGGGGAGGCGATTGCCCAGCAGAATGTCACCTTGCCTTCAGGTGTTTTACGAGCGGGTGAAAACGAGTTTACCGTTTCGACTAATGGCAGCCCTGAAGGGGTTAAAGAATTTGAATCGATGCCGGTAAAAAATAATCAAGGTCGATTAATTCAATTAAAAGATGTTGCACAAGTGCGTGACGGCGGCGCAGTCGCAACGAGTTTAGCGCGGGTTGATGGCCAAGCGGGTGTTATTGTTTCGATTTTAAAGCTTGGGCAAGCGTCAACGGTCGATATTATTGATGAAATAAAACAACGCTTACCCGCAATTCAAAACAATGCGCCAACAGGGTTAGCTATAACGCCTATTTTTGATCAATCGCGTTTTGTGGTTGCCTCAAGAGATGCGGTGTTTGCTGAAATAATACTGGTAGCCGCGTTAGTTGCGCTGGTTGTGATATTTTTTCTAGGCAGTTTACGCAGCACACTCATTGTATTAACGTCAATTCCGTTAGCATTATTGGCCTCATTAACAGGCTTAAGTCTGCTTGGACATACCATAAACCTAATGACCTTAGGTGGGCTTGGTTTAGCCATAGGCATATTAGTTGATAATGCCTTAGTAGAAATTGAAAACATTAACCGTAACATCGACAGTGGCAAGCCCATCAGGCAAGCCGTAATAGACAGTGCCAAACAGGTTGTCTTTCCAGAGTTTGTTTCTACGTTAAGTATTTGTATTGTTTTGTTGCCGATTTTTTTACTCAGCGGCACCAGTGCCTATATTTTTGAACCTCTTGCTCTAGCGGTGTTACTGGCTATGGTTGCTTCATTTACCCTATCAAGAACATTGGTGCCAACCATGGCTTATATGTTGTTACCTAGTGAGCGTGAAAACATCACTGTTCAACCCGTTAAACTGCAAAGGTTACATGCAAAAGTAGAGCGCTCGCTCGACAGCATAATTGCTAGCCATACCAACAACTTAAAACGCTTATTCGTTTACAGAAAAGCCACCTTAGTTATCGTCAGTATTGCGGTTTGTGTTGTCTTGATTGGCGCTTATAACGTGTTGGGTAAAAATTACTTTCCAAAATCTGATGCCGGCGGTATTCGCTTACATTTAAGAGTTGATAATGGTGTGCGTTTGGAAGAGTCTGCCCAGCAGTTTGCTAATGTACATCGCTTAATCCGTCAAATTATTCCTACCAATGAAATTCAAGCCATAGTCGAAAATATTGGCCCACCAGAGCCGATAAATAAAACCTGGATTAGCTCGATGATTAGCACCTCATCTGAAGGCGAAATATTAGTACAACTTAATGCGGGGCATGCACCAACAGATGATTATATTCGTGAAATTAGAGCACGGATCAAACAAGAATATCCAAGCTATCAAGTACTATTTAGACCTGCTGATATTATTTCACAAACACTTAATGGTACCGCTCAGTCTGCTATTGAAGTGAACCTGACTGGCAGAGATATAAAAGGTAACTTAGCAACGGCTAAGGCATTAATGAGTAAGCTGGAGAATGTTGAGGGCGTCGCCGATATTATGCTTGGTCAGATAATGGTGTGGCCTGATATTTATCTCAGTGTCGACAGGATCAGAGCTGAGCAATTGGGCATTAACATGGCTGATATCAATCAAGCCTTATTAGTGAGTTTGAGCTCCAGTGCGACTTTCTTCCCCAATAGCTGGACTAACAACGGCATTAGTTATGTGGTTGCCGCGCAAATACCACCTTATCGCATGGAGTCGCTCGACGCATTGTTAAATACGCCAGTAAAAGCCTCTACCCAAGGGCAAGAAATGGTGTTCTTGCGTAACGTTGTTAATGTAGAGCAACGACAGCGCCCAGCGCTAGTTAAGCGACAAATGTTAGCGCCATTGATCAGTATACTCATTAATATAGATCAGCGAGATTTAGGCGCGGTGTACGACGATGTTGTTAGTGAAATAGAACCTTTTAAAGCGTCTATGCCAGCAGGAAATACCATCTCGATTGAAGGACAAGCTAAAGATATGCTGATTGCTTATAAGGATCTGGCTTTAGGCATGGTGATGGCCGCATTTCTGGTGTACTTAGTGATGGTCATAAACTTCCAATCTTGGGGGCTTCCGCTTATTGCCTTGAGTGCAATGCCAATGGCGATAACAGGATCATTACTTTTCTTGGTAATTACCGGCACCTCATTAAGTGTCTCTGCCTTCATGGGCATGATAATGGTGATGGGGGTAACTACCGCTAATAGTGTGTTAGTGGTGAGTTTTGCTCGAACCGAAATATTGAGCGGATACAAAGCGGTTGATGCTGCATTTGCAGCAATAAACACCCGTTTTAGACCGGTTATTATGACAGCACTGGCGATGTTAGTGGGCATGATCCCAATGGCATTAGCCCTTGGAGAAGGCGCAGAGCAAAACGCCCCTTTAGCGAGAGCTGTAATTGGTGGCTTATTATTAGGTACGCCTGCAACGTTAACCTTAGTGCCTTTATTGCTGAGCCTGCGCAATAAACCCTTATTTAAAGATGCCCCGGAGAGCGAAAATGCTTAACCTAGTAAACAGAAAACCGCGTAAGTTAGCGAGTGTATTAGTGCCTCTATTAACGTCTTTTATATTGTTGGCCTCTAGCAGCGTAATGGCTAAAGAGCCTACAAGGGTATTACTTAATAAGGATAGTCTTGAGGAAAGCGCCGTTCAGCACTATCAAACAGCCGATCTGATACAAATTAATGATGTTCGCCAGGTATCATTACCTATTATTTCTCGTGCGATACAGTCAGCTAAATTATTTTCACGCATGTCAGGATTTATTACTGCACAATACGTTGAAATTGGGGATAAAGTTAACAAAAATTATGTATTGGCAGTGATTGATGATCCTGAAGTAAAGGCGCAGGAACAGAAAATCCTAGCCAATATCGCCAGTGAGCAAGCTGAAAAAGAACTGAACCAATTAAACTTAACAAGGGTCGAACAATTAGCTAATAGTAAACTAGTAAGCGATGCAGAACGCGATCTATTACGTATTATGCTCCGTCAGTCAAATGCCAAAATTGATGCTTTAAAGTCAGAGTTAGCGCAAAATTTACAACGCCAGTCATTTTTATCAATCAGGGCGCCTTTCTCTGGTTATATTGTCGAGAAAAATATTGAGTTAGGTGATTTAGTGAATGCAGATAATCCTCAAACTGATACATATTTATATCGCATAGCCAACACACAAAAACTGAAAATAATTGCCTATGTACCGCAAAGTGAAATTAAATTTTTAACTGTTGGCGATAACATCAATGCCACGTTTACGGGTTATGATGGCTTGATTATTAATACTCAGATAACACGGATGGCAAAGGCTGTTGAAGAATCAACAGGCACAATGCTGATAGAAGCGGAGTTTGACAATACCAGCTTAAATCTCCCCTCAGGTCTTCGCGGGATTATGTCATTTGATACAGCACAGCAAAGTAATGCTCAAGTATATTGGCAAGCCCCAATATCTGCGTTGACTTATCATCAAGGCAATACGGCAATTGTTGGCATAAAAGACGGAAATAAACGATTCTATAAAATAAATATTATTTCTCAATCAACCAAAAACGTTGTTTTTACCAGCAAATTAGAACAGATTGAAAAAGTAATACTCAACCCTAACGCCTTACTATTTAATAGCTAAGATTTTACATTAGGATCAGGAGTTAGTTACCCCGGATACAACAATGCGTTTAGGCCTGGTTTACAAAAAAATTGAGTCGTGGAGAAGTACAAGAAACAGATATCAATTTATACAGTAGAGCTTTTCAAGATTTTAATAAATAAAGCTAAAATATTATGGCTTCAATACTTGGTTGTTGTAGTGGCCAAAATAGAGGTGATGCGTACCAGGTTCTTTCGAACTTATTTCATTTGAGAGAACAAATGAATGCAATGGATACTAGATATGATGGCTTTCCAAAAATGGATTCAGGAAAACTTGACGGGGGCCTTTCAGAAATTGCAGGCAAAATTCCTGAGTTTAACTACGATGAAACCTTAGTACGTTTGCAAGATACTACGGCATTAAAAAAGCTTTATGATACCTGTTCAAACGGTTATGAAAAGTTACAAATATTCAGGTTTTTTTGAGATTAACATTGATAATTCAGTGCTTCAGAAGTTTATTAATGAGACTTATCATATCGAGAATGAGTACATATGTCAGCTTGATCAAACCCAGTTCGATCTAATTCCTGAATATGTGACATTAGCTTGTGATAAGTGTTTGGAAACTGCTTGATTTTAGTATTAGTAGTTGTGAATTTGTTATCGCTGGTTAGTTTTACACTTTTGGTAAAGGGGCTAGGTCGGTCTTGCATTTTGTTTATTCATTAAAGAATGTATGGAAAATGTAATCTGGCTGAAGTCTACTCAGCTTTATAAGCTAGCTCGGAATGGTCGGATAAGCGGCACTTGTTACCAAGTGCCGCTCTCCTAAGAACCGTACGTGCAACTTTCACTGCATACGGCTCAAGCCTCCACTAAGGCGTACTATGTTACCCGGTAACCACAGAGGTTACCTTTGCAATACTCACTTGAAGCTTTGATACTTACTGCTCTATGACTTTCCAGTCGATGGATTATCATTGAGCAAAGCAAGGAGAGGCACTAACTTCAATCGAAGTCATCATTTGCGTTTCTCCATTAACAAAGTTCTTCTAACTTTCTTGCAACGGGAGACCAGCTGGAAGTGGGCTCACTTTCGTGCCAGACACGAGGTCTGTATCTGCATCATTACAATGCAGCATTGGCTTTCTCCAGCCTCCTTTACCTGCACCACTATCGGCTATCTTCACAGATAACTTTCCCAATGGGAGCGATTCAGGCTTACCGTGTTCCGTATGAAGCGTAATGTCAGTTTAGATGCCCACTCTAGTGCGGAGAGCTATATGACCACGAAAGAGTATTGCCCAATCTCTTTCCAGCCCTCGTTGCCTTTTTGGCCACAGCGTATAAACCACTTCCGCTGCTTCACGTATAACGCACCTGTTGGATAAGCGGCACCTGTTGCCAAGTGCCGCTCTCCTAAGAACCCAGCGTGCAACTTTCACTGCACTAGGCTCAAGCCTCCACTAAGGCATATTACGTTACCCAGTAACATCACAAAGCAGGTAAGACGGGTTCAAACCAAGAATTTCTGCTCTCCTTACTAAGTTTCCGCCTACATAAGTAAGCTTTGTGCTCAGGTGCATAAGGCGTTGCTTCACTTCTGATTTTTACGTGTCTCTTTATTGGAGTATGAGCGATTTGCACAAGGTTCAATGCACAGTCCATATCAGCTATTTTCTGCCAACCGTGAAATAGCCAATGGCCATTTCGGTTTAGAAAATATTTCCTTGCTACCCATTTTCTGCCCTTGTTTGGATGTCGCCTAACCGCCCATCGCCATAACGCGAGGAATACTTGATGGCCTACATAGCTAAAGACTTTCTTTGCAACACTGTGACGATAATAGTTCGCCCAGCCTCTCAGTTTGGAATTCATCATCTTGATAAGATCGTTCACTGAGCTTGTTGCGTGTTTTCTGATGAGTTCACGCAGGTTTCTTAAAAATGACAGTACATTGCTCTTGCTCGGTTTTATGAGCAGTTTGCCGTTGTACTTTCTGAGATTAAATCCTAGAAAGTCAAAGCCATCATTGATATGGGTAACATGTGTTTTCTCTTCAGAGAGTGTTAAGCCTCTTTCTTGTAGAAATCGAGTAAGTTGCGGTTTGATTTCATTAATGAGCACTTCCTTTGACGCACCCGTAATAACAAAATCATCTGCGTAACCTATAAAATTAATCTTACCGCCTTTCCGATGAGCAATCGACTTAACCAGCTGTTCTAAACCAGCAAGTGTCAGCAACATAAGAGTTGGAGAGATGATCCCACCTTGCGGCGTTCCTTCTGCCGTTTTGTAGAACAACCCTTTATCGATAAAACCACACCCAAGCCATTGCTTCATCATTCTTTTGTCCAACTGAATGTTATCGATTAGCCAATGATGACCAATCTTATCGAAGCAGGCTTTGATGTCACCCTCAAGTACCCACTGCGCTGAGCTTTTGCGACTTAAACAAATGAAGCATTGGGCTATCGCATCAGCGGTACTACGGTTAGGTCGAAACCCGTAACTGTTTGCATCCGAAACAGTCTCAGAGATAGGTTCCAAAGCAAGAAGATATAACGCTTGTTGCGCTCTATCTATCATGCATGGAATGCCTAATGGCCTGAGTTTGCCGTTTTTCTTGGGGATATAGATCCGCCTGAGTGGTTTAGCTTGATAGCCTTTTCTACTCAGTTGACTGACCGCAGTCATGCGACGGGCATCTGTGTTCCAAATAATGCCGTCAATTCCTGGCGTTTTAGCGCCTTTGTTTTGTGATACTCGTTTCACAGCAAGAAGTTTTGCTGTTTTTGAGTGAGTCAGTAGCCATTGCAATGCTTTCACTTTGCCTCGTCTACCTTCTCTGGTTGCTTTTGCAATGCGCATTTGAAGCTTGAATACATGCTGTTCAATGACTTTCCAATTGATGGATTGCCATTGCGCGTAGTAAGGAGAGGCACTAACTTCGCTTGAAATTATCATTTGCGTTTCTCCATAAATAAAGTTCCTCAAATCATCTTGCAACGGGAGACCAGCCGGAAGTGGGCTCACTTTCGTGCCAGACACCAGTCTGTATCTGCATCATTACAATGCAGCATTAGCTTTCTCCAGCCTCCTTTACCTGCATCACTATCGGCTCTCTTTACAGAGAGCTTTCCCATTAGGAGCGATACAGGCTTACCGTGTTCCGTATGTCACGCAATGTCAGGGTAGATGCCCACTATAATGCGGAGAGCGTGTTGATCACGAAAGAATACACGCAAACTTCTTTCCTACTCTCGTTGCCTTTTGGCTACAGCGTAAAAACCACTTCCGCTGCTTGTGAAATTACGCATATTATATGGATTTACTTTCATTCATCTTACTGACTCCCTAGCACTCACCCGACTGTGGTTGTCAGGAGGAACGTCCTCTCACGATTATTTTCCCGCCTATTTAAAATAGACTTCGTTACATTGTCAGGCTCGCTTCTTTATTCAGAGCCATAGGGTCATCTGGTGATACAGATGGTCCTCTCTTTGGGTCGGAGGACAGCGATCAATACGACTTCACGTCGCACTACGTGGGTTCACATATGTTCATCATACTGACTCCCTAGCACTTACCCGACTTGTGGTTGTCAGGAGGAACGTCCTCTCACGATTCTGTTCCCGTCCAGTATGCTACTGGACTTCGTTACATTGTCTGGCTCGCTTATGTAGACTCCCCACTGTCAACAACAAAATGTGTTATCGATGAATTAATGCGTGCTTATGTACGAGCTCTAATAGGGTAGCGAACCCAGGCTCTATGATATTTACGCGGACCAGTAAACAAATCTACTTTACGAGCTTAATGCTCTTTGCGAGTCACTGTTTTTACTGGTTGATTTTCATCTTCGATTAAGCATTTTATTGTTTGAACGCGTTAAGAGGTCAATATCATATTGGCCTTGTATTCAGTACCTTGAGTTAACATTGCAAAAGCGGTTCTTACGGTTTTATTTGCCAAGGCCACCGCGGCGCACTTTATGCCACGCCTATCGACTAAGTCTTGTATCCATTTTTCTTTACAAGTTTTAGCTTCCCGTTTAATAACGTGCCTAACACTCGCTGCCGCGCCAGTGATTAGCTGACTTCGTATCACAGTGTTTTTAACATGTTTACCTATCGAGCCTAACTTGCTTATGTAGACTCCCCACTGTCAACAACAAAATGTGTTATCGATGAATTAATGCGTGCTTATGTACGAGCTCTAATAGGGTAGCGAACCCAGGCTCTATGATATTTACGCGGACCAGTAAACAAATCTACTTTACGAGCTTAATGCTCTTTGCGAGTCACTGTTTTTACTGGTTGATTTTCATCTTCGATTAAGCATTTTATTGTTTGAACGCGTTAAGAGGTCAATATCATATTGGCCTTGTATTCAGTACCTTGAGTTAACATTGCAAAAGCGGTTCTTACGGTTTTATTTGCCAAGGCCACCGCGGCGCACTTTATGCCACGCCTATCGACTAAGTCTTGTATCCATTTTTCTTTACAAGTTTTAGCTTCCCGTTTAATAACGTGCCTAACACTCGCTGCCGCGCCAGTGATTAGCTGACTTCGTATCACAGTGTTTTTAACATGTTTACCTATCGAGCCTAACTTGCTTTTACCTCCGCTAGAATATTGCAGAGGGGTTAATCCTATACAAGCGGAAGCATCTTTTCCTCTAGTAAAACAACCTAATTCTGCACAGCCCAAAGCAATATACAAATTGATAGCATTTATTGGCCCAACACCTTCTAGTTTCAGTAACTTTTTGCATTCAGGATGGGTTTCAATTGATGCTTCTAGGCATTCATCATAGGTTACAAGTGTTTCTGCGACCGTTAAATACAGTTTCCAGGCCTCATCTAGTGCTTTTCTAAATTCATGTGAGAAACCATTGCTAGCATCTTCAAGGGTCGATTCTATCGCGCCTCGTAAACCACCGTTACGATTGCTTGAGTTGATATTAAACTCGGCTAATAATGCAATAAGTTGGTTGCTGAGCGCTGTTTTTTGCTTACTGCAAAGCTCTCTTAAACGCATGGTTGACTGAAGTTGTTGCTGCTCGATTGATTTCCCTGAAATGAAATTAACATCGGGCAGCAAAGCAGCTTGAACAATCGCTAAAGCATCATTCTTGTCCGTTTTTTGGGATTGCCTCACTGAGGCGACGAGTTTGGCAGAAATAAGCTTGGCATCGTGCCCGTAGAGTAAGGCTTGCTGTTTCCAATAACTTGATGTTCCGCAAGCTTCAAATACCACCGTCATAGGCTTTGAGTTAGCAAGGAATAAGATAAATTCATCAGGTGTCATTTCTTCATTAGAACGCACTGTACGGTTTATAGTTTTACAAACTTGAATTACTTTCTTCGCTAAATCGACACCAACAATAGTATTTTTCATAATGGACTCCAACATGTGATGATACAAATGTAAGGTACACCACAGGGTTAAGTGTGGGGAGTCTAATTATCTACTTTATTCAGAGCCCTAGGTTCATCTGGTGATACAGATGGTTCACTCAAAAGCGGTGAACCGCGCTTCATACGACCTCACGTCGCACGCCCCGAAGTGAGTTGGCGGCTACATATGAGCGACTTTCGATGAACTGTTTTTGCAATACATGAGAATGTATTGGTAAAAGGAAAGATCTGACCTCATGGGCTTTTAGAAAACTATGAGTGCATGAGCATAAAAGAAAGGCTACCCGAGGGCAGCCAATAGAGTTCAATTAATTACTAGATAAGACTATTTCTTCATATTCACAGCGGAGAGTTTCGTAATGCTTTTTTTGCAGCAAGCGTTCTCCATCCAACTCAATAATATGGGCATCTTGCTTGTATGTGGATAAAACCTCGTTATCCATAGCACACAGGATTACTTGATACCCGGCGGGGATGTTTTCCTTAATTACCTCAAGTACCTTTTTGTATCTGTGCTCCGCTTGTTCCTGTTGATTAGGAGTATCGATAACAAACGGTGCTAGTTCACAATGGGCTGTATGTTCAATTTGGCGGAGTATTGCCAATTGGTATGCTAAAGTGCCACGAGTTCCCTCAGCTGCACCACCTCCCAAAATCTTTTTATAATCCACAGGAGACTTAACACCGTTGAGGTTCACACCTTTGGCAGATAATGTCTTGATATTTTCGATGAGATTACCCATAAATAGCTCATTGAGTTCATCTTTGTCTTTCTTTTTAAGAAGCTTTCGCTGGTCTGCCTTCAGTTTTTTTTGTTGATCTTGGGCGTTTTTAGATTGTAGTTGATAGTTCTCTTTAGTTTGATTGACACTGTGGTTCATTTTCTTTTGAGATATTGCGTGAAGAGCCTGACCAAAATAGGCTTGTTCGTTAGTCTCTAAGTCATCGTAATGAGATAGGTACTTATCGTTTATTCTATCAATTTCCGATGATACAAAGTTAAGTTCTTCAGTAAGTTCAGCTTTTTGTCTGTACTTCTCCTCTAGAACAGCTTTAATATTATTTGCTTGCTGCTCAAGCGCTTCTCTATCAGCAAGAAGTCCAGCTCGACTAAGAAGTGAGTTGTCATGTTCAACACCACAAAAAGGACATTCCAAGGAGTCAGAAGGAATGTTTTCTACAGCGAACGTATAGTCTTCATTAAGCTCTTTTGCCGACGAGCTAGCAATTAGGTGCTGCTGCTCTAAATCATGGAGCTCATTAGCTAATATAGATTGTTGCTCATACAGCCTGGACTGTTGAAATGAGAACTCTTTAAGTTCTTGCTCGATCTCTACTTGAATTGATTCAAGCTCCGGCTGAGTGAACGCAATAGTTTGTATTGGTGCAACTTCTTCAAGAACTTCTATAGCTGCACTAATACGATCAACTTGTCGATTGGCTGCACTCTCTTCAGCTTTTTGTTCGAAAATATCTTCTTCAATTTCAAAGTGCTCAGTAGATAAGTAACCACAAAAATATTTGATGAGACTTCTTCTGAAATTACTGTATTGAGCAAGACATTCAAAACCATTCCAAGGTTCATCCCAGCTCTTCTTCTGATCAATATAGAAAGGTAAAAAGTAAAAGGCAGGAGGAGGGCAATCTAAGCCGTTTTGTCTATTTTCCAAAAGTAGATCAAAGCCTGTAACTTTGGCAAAGGTTTGAGCAAACTCCCCAGTAACCTTAGAATATTTCTTCAAAGGGGCACCTGGCTTACCAAAGTAAACGGTATCTTGATAGCGACTAACGATGTAGTCGATTTCATTAATTTTAAAGTAAAGAATGGCCTTCACATCATTTGACTTCCACTCTTGGTCAAAGTGAGGATCGCAGCCGATAGCCCAGAATAAGTTCTTAACAAGTGTCGACTTACCAATACTATTGTCGTTTCCGGTAACGAGATTCAGTCTCTTCGGAAACACGAACTGATTCGCCAGTTTTTTCGAATCGGACAGTAGAACTAGACGTTGAAATTGCAAGCCTTTCATTTTTGTGTTTCCTAAGATTTCTAATCAAGAGTTTGTAATTGTTTTTCATTATTCAACCTTTAATAAGCAGTAGATGACTTCCATCAATAGTGCGTCTTGATCTTTAACTTTGTCCAATAGACCACCTCTAATTGCTTGATCAACTAAGGCATCCACGTAGGCTATATCATCGGGAAAGCCATCTTCATCGATTTTGTCATGAGATGATCTAAATGAATTAGTAATATCAATATCTAAGGCGCTCATGAAACCTGCTCTTCGAAGGGCTAATAATGAAAGCTCTCGCTTAAAAGAGCGTTTTCTCTTGGATTTCCAACTCAAGTCATTTGCTAGGTCATCGAAGTCACTTTTGATGTCATCCACACATGGGTGGCTTGAATGCTGCGTAACAACTTGGTGCACGCTTGTTGAAGTCAAAGACTTCTTATCGATGAGCCTAGTCCAGTCTGTATAGTCGTACTCCAAACGGCCAATTCGGCCCATTTCATCAATCACCGAACGATAGATTGCAACTGCGTTGCAAAGAGCTCCTGGAAAGAGCTTGTCTGCAAGCCTTGCAAACTTTGATAGAACATAGTCTTCTTGATTTCTAAGCTGTATTTCAGGAACAATGAATTGCAAGTGTTCTGGCAATACATCGATACCTAACTCTTTATGAATGTTTTGAGTCAGAGTCGCTAGATCGTCTTCTGCAATGTCACCAATTTTAATCACATCTAGCTTTAGTCCCTTATCTATAGCTAAGCTAAAACCGCTGGATGAAACCAAACCAATTGTTGTAATGCGATCCTCATATTGGTTATTAAGGCAAGAACTAAGTAATTTACCTAGGACTGAGCCTTTCAGTGCTTCTTTAGTGCCTTTTTTTCGTTTAGTTAACGAATCAGCTGTAAACTTTGCGGCCTGATTTTTCACCTGATAAAACTCAAACCTTGCTTTATCAGCCTCTAAAGCATCTGTGATAACCACATCTTCATGATGTTCAATGAGGATTGCATACTCTTTCTGCTGCTCATGCTTTCTGATTATTTCGCACAAAGCCCAATGGAATTGAAAATTGTATTTTCCAAAGGTGCTAGCGCCTGCGGACTCTCGCTGAGCTTCTGCAAGTGGGTTATCTGCCATGTGACCTATACCAATTAAAGGTGAATTGTATTTTTACGTGAATATAGACATCTGTTATACATCAGATTTGGTTTATGTGCTTGACCTATCTCATAAATACTTACCTTATCGCAGGTAGTGACTGTGATAAAGGGGTTAGAGCGAATTAAGGGTTTTAGATAAACTAAGATACTTTTTCTAATCAATGTCTGCTCAATTAGACTCAATGCTCTAGCACGTTTCTGTCCGTGCGACCTGAAGTCGTATGAAGCGCTGTTCACCGCGAAGAGTGAACCATCTGTATCACCAGATGACCCTAGGATCCTGAATAAAGCAGCGGATCCGACAATGTAACGAAGTCCAGTAAACAATCACTGGACGGGAACTGAATCGTGAGAGGACGTTCCTCCTGATAACCACAATCGGGTAAGTGCTAGGGTGTCAGTATGATGAACGTAAGTGAATCCATTTAAGGTGCGTTATACGTGAAGCAGCGGAAGTGGTTTATACGCTGTGGCCAAAAGGCAACGAGAGTTGGAAAGAAATTGGACAGTATTCTTTCGTGATCAACATAACTCTCCGCACTATAGTGGGCATCTAACCATGACATTGCGCGACATACGGAACAGGGTAAGCCTGTATCGCTCCCATTGGGAAAGTTATCTGTGAAGATAGCCGATAGTGGTGCAGGTAAAGGAGGCTGGAGAAAGCCAATACTGCATTGTAATGATGCAGATACAGACCTTGTGTCTGGCACGAAAGTGAGCCTACTTCCAGCTGGTCTCCCGTTGCAAGAAAGTTAGAAGAACTTTGTTAATGGAGAAACGCAAATGATGACTTCGATTGAAGTTAGTGCCTCTCCTTGCTTTGCTCAATGATAATCCATCGACTGGAAAGTCATAGAGCAGAAAGTATCAAAGCTTCAAGTGAGTATTGCAAAGGTAACTCCTGTGGTTACCGGGTAACATAGTACGCCTTAGTGGAGGCTTGAGCCGTATGCAGTGAAAGTTGCACGTACGGTTCTTAGGAGAGCGGCACCTGATAACAGGTGCCGCTTATCCGACAATAATGAGATTGAAGAACCCTCATATCGGGATGATTACTTGTTAGCGTAATGAAAGTGCAATTCTCATCCAAAGATTACAGCCATGCATAAATCTTTGTTTCAATCTTCCTAACTTAACAGCATGCAAAGCTATCAGTCATCATTAAAAGTATCGACTCCCTCTTGATTTTGTAACTTATTCAAGGTAATTTGATTATGTAACAAAATCAAATTTGGAGTTTACATGTCTGAAGAAAAAGTTGAATACAAGGTAACACATGGCGGATTTCGAACTGGTGCAGGTCGAAAAACTAAATATGAAAAAACTGTCGTGATGAGAGTTCCAGAAAAATACAGAGACGCAATAAAAATGTTAATTCAGCATTTAGATGATTGCGAAATGATAGATAAAAACTACTCAGGAGTGAGGTCCGAACCTGTTTTTATTAGATCCCTTCAAGACAAACCACAAAAACTAACTTTTATAGTCGACCCGATTTCAAAATCTTGATTACGTTACAATATCAAAATGCATTAGGACAAATAATCCCAGTTGAAGTGAAAAAAGTTACTTCAACGTCCCTAATTCTAACCCTAGGGCTATGGTTTCATGTCTGAATCTACCGAATATATTCATCACCTGGTCATATGAAGTTGATAAAAAATCTTCATCTAACAAGCCATCAGTGTTTTCAGTGAAACCATTTAGTTTAATTTCTTTGCTGGCCAAATCAACACTAGGTTCTTTCAAAGCAATAGCTCTGTTTTGACTATTAGTCTCATCGCCGACAAGCAGTGATTGCATTGTTTCAAACTTTACAACATCAGCCTCAACAGGCACGTCATGTCTAACTCTATAAGCATACTCCAGCAACTTGGGCTCCGCTGGCATATAAAGAATTGCTTCTTGATTAACAGTGCCAGTAACTCTAAGAATTCGTCCTAGTGTTTGCCTAAAATACATTTCAGTCTTTATGTTTGAGAGATAACAACACACTTGTAGGCGAGGGATATTGGTTCCCTCGCTAATCATTCCAACAGAAATAATCCACTTGGAATCTGAGTGTCTGAATCGTTGAATAATGGCTGTTGGGTCACTCTCCTTGTAGGTGGCGACTATAGCCTCTTCATGAAGCCATTTTTTTACTAATGTTGAAATTCTATTTGCCTGTTCGATCGATGAAGCTACGATTAGGCCAGCGGCATTAAAGTTTTCTAGTCGTATAAAATCTAGCTTTTTACTAGCCGAAGTGATGATATATTTGATTACATCATCATTTTCGATTACGTCCTGGTATGCCACTTGGGAGTTAGACAGTAGGTCATCAAAACTTTCGAATACGGCGGTTTCATTATTTTCTATTACTGAAATATGATTGTTATCAACAGCGATTATCTGAGGTACGCGACAAACACCGTCTAAAATGGCCTCATAAAGACCATAGACGTAATCACATGAGATTTGACCGTCTGGTAAGGCATAGCTAGAGAAAACGATAGGGGCTGTATCTGAGCGCCAAGGGGTACCGGTTAATGCCATGGTGAATCGAGCTTTGTTCTGAATGTTCAGAATTATATGCTCTCCCCATGAATTCGCATTATCAACATTGGACCCAGCACAATGATGGATTTCATCAAAAATAACAAATACTCGATATTTTTCAAAAAGCTCCCAAAAAGTACCATCCAAATACTGCAAATGCTGATAAGTAAAAGCTCTTCCCTTGGAACCGATTAGCCCGTCAAAACGTTCATTCGAACTCAATTGCAAGCACTCAGCAAAATCCATAGAAACTATCGAGGATGGGGAAAAGCAAAAGATTAAATCAACAAGGTCATTCTTCAATAAGTGGTTAGATAAGACTGAGGCCATAAGAGTCTTTCCAGAACCTGGGGTAGCTAAAACTAAGAAATGAGACTGTCCATCAAGATATTGTTTTAATGACGAATCTATACAATCAGTTTGCCAGCGTCTAAGTCTCATATATTTCTCTGTTCGATTATCGTTTCAATAGCCTTGATTTTCCCCAGCAACTTAGTGCTATTTTCCCTCGCTGAGTTGTACTTAGGTTGTATCTCTTCAGCTAAATCAGGCAGCTCTAGGTAAATCTCTTTGTAAGCCTCTGATTCACCTAAACTCAATAATAATTCTGATTTATAATAGTTTAGTTTTGCGCTCAATTTCTTATGCTCATCAATGCTGTAATCATCAGAAATATGTAATAAAGCTATAGGCTTGACAGGAAGGCTTTTGGCATCAAAATGAACTGTTTTTTTGAATCTAGTCAGTCCCTTTTGCTTTGGAATATTTCTCTCTAACCAGCCTTTTTTTACTAACTTCATTAATTCTGCATAAATCATTCTTCTGACCTCTGCGCTATCCAAAGTGGGGTCTTTTTTTAATGCAAAATATGCTGACCGGACATCACTTGTTGTGAACTTATCAAAGTTTTCTGCTTCAATGATTTGAGCTACGAATGGGTCTAACATCAAAAACAGATCCTAATAATTTATCACGAATGGGTATTATAGGGCGTGGTGCTTTTCACCTCAACATGAAAATCTAATCATTTTACCTGAGGTACTTATAGGTGAGTGATTTAGTAAAAGAATTTGGTAAAAAACTAAGAAGTATTAGAGTGGATGCTGGTTATTCTCAAGAGGCATTTGCAGCCTATGTAGGTATTGAAAGAGGTAACTATGGAAAAATGGAAAGAGGTTGCGTCAACATAAAGCTGGAGACTCTATACAAAATAGCCAATGCACTTGACTGTGAGTTTGATGAAATCTTGCCTGCTAGGCTCAAATATAAAATAAAACTAGATTAGTGCTTATACTTAAAGTGAGCCTCATTAATTTATACTTATAGCACTGATTTTAATAATAAACTCATCAGATTATTAACTAAGGTTATAATGGAGCTTATAAGCAAAGGTTCCAAAGCCATATTCTTTAATCAACTCAGCAACACTGGGTAAATGAGTTTGCAGTACATATGCTGCTCTTAAGCGTTTATCATCCATGATGCGGTTTTCATTCATACCCTCACATTCAATCAATGCGCTTTTCATTTCTTCAAACGAGTAAAGTACTAACCCAATTGAAAAATAAGGTCCTGCAAACTCGTAAATCTGGGTCTGTGTACCGGATACAATTACGTACGTAACACCTTCTCCAGTAGCAAAATACTCAGAAATTCCAACGTATTTAGCATCCATAGCACCACCGTTTAAGTCAATTGTCATGAAGTTAACCTTTCTATCATTAATTGAAACATTGTTCGCTATCTCAAGTTGATGTGAACTTCCGAGCTTTCACTAAACAGTGAACGAGAAAGGTGCCCATTTTAACTTGGAATTGGACAAAAGTGTGTTAGAACTAAAGCTCTAATCTTTATAGTTCACATTACTATAAATATGGCTAAACACGAAAGTGCCAGAGTTGTGACTAAATCAACTTGGCATTAACTTAAGACTTTAGTGATTAAATTTTTTATCAACAAATACGCTTCATTTTTCAAGGTTAATGACTTTTATAACGAGGGGAGTCAGCTATTATCCCCTATTTTCAGTTGTAAAAATGGCCCTCGGTTCTGGGGGCATTCCGTATTAACAATCAGTAGATTCTGAAAGTGTAAGAGCATCTTCCAATTCAACACCAAGATAACGAATTGTATTGTCTACTCTAGTATGTCCGAGTAAAAGTTGGACGGCTCGAATATCCTTAGTCTTTGCATAGACTAATGTTGCTTTGGTTCGTCTCATTGAGTGAGTCCCATACAAGTTAGGGTCTAGACCAATATTTGATGCCCACGACCTGACAAGATAACGATAATACGAATAGCTAATCGATTGCTCATTTCGTCTTAAGCTTGGAAATTAATAATCACTTGTCTTTAGATCTGCGACAAAAATCCATTTCATCAGACTTTGTTGAGTTCTAGCAGTGACTTCAAACTGGACTTCAACATCCGTTTTCTACTGAATAAGCTTAACTCTTGCAAACATTCGTTCTTGTGACGATATATCGCAAACCCTTAGAGGAAGTAGGTCACTTGCTCTGAGTTTACTATCGATTGCCAAATTGAGTAACGCTAGTTGCATAAGGCTATTTTCTATTTCTAGCCTAGTTCGAATACGCCAAATCTCTTCGAGCCGAAAAGGCTTTTTGACTCCGCTACGATTTTTTTTGTTTGATGAGACCATGGTGACCTCCTACTTCATTGATTGGTCATCATAAGTGTAGCTGGTAGTACATTCGCTAATGAGGATGTATTGCAAGTCAGAATAATCGCGTTTGAGTTTTGGCTATGCGCAGATGTTTTTCCACTCAACGAATGAACACTGGGACACCATTACCCAAGCGATTCACATGATTATGCGACCATTTCAAGTTAACTAACTAAGACTCTCATAATGTGTAATAGTAAACAATTATGATGCTGGTGCTATCAATTACCATGATGACCAACAGGCTTCTAAGTTTGTAGTGCCGCCTTTTGACGTCTTGTTCTTATCCTGATTTAGTAAGAACAATGGTTGCGACTACTTCAATTAGAAGTAGTCGTTTGGCAATCACTATTTCATTACTTACCGCTTATTAAAAGCCATTATTCTCAGATACAGCAATAACATCACCATCGTCATCAATTCTAAAATATAATGTCTGTTTAACTTGTGAGTTCGTAGCACTCACGACATAACTTCCTTCATGAAAATTTACAATATTTACATCTGCATTGTTAATGCTTTCCCATGAAGATGGCAGCTTACCAGCCTCATAACCTAAATCTTTGAATGTCATTTTATGTATTGTTTTAATGGTAATGCTAATTACCTTCTTCTCATTCATATGACTATTTCTTGAATGATCCATGCTTTTCATTCTATCTACATGTGCAAAAGAATAGCTACCGATAAAAGAACTACCGATAACTAAAAATATAAATAAATTTCTCATAAATGCGTCCTTATTATTTTAAACCAATAACTTTGTATTGCCCTTTAACCAATAATTTTACCGTTACTGGGTTGTCGGACTTATTTTTCCAATACCAACCATGAGAGCCTGGAAAGGGGGCTGTAAAACTCCCTTTCATGTCATCTGATGTCGCAATAACATAACTCTCATAGTATCCAGTGGTATCCCCTTCTGGTTCGCCATGTAGGTCGAAGAACAATGCATCTCCATCAGTTAGCCATTCATAAGTCATTTTTTCATATTGCAGCATCTCGAACTTGTATTCGACACCTCTTCCAGCAGGCACAATGACTTCGATGGTTTGAAACTCTGTTGTACCTTCTACTTTTGAGCTTTTTTGTGTTTCTGTTTCTAGCATTGGAGCTAATGTGGTGACACCTATTTTTTGACCAATGCCTGTTGGATCAATGTTGTATTCAGCAGGCAAAATAAGGGTGACTAATACAAAAGCCGCTAGAACCGTTGCTGCTAAAGAAGCTTTAATTAACGTGTTACTACTTACTGTATGTTGCATATATTTCTCTTTGTTATTAATTAATAAAGTAACCAGTCAATTGATAACCCATCAACATGACACCTGCACTCATTAGTAGGGTATTTGTTAGTGTAGAAAATTGCTGAAATGAAGGCCATTTACGCCAGATATTGAGAACAATTAATATCACCACTAAAGCCGCGAACTGACCGAGTTCTACACCAATGTTAAATGCGACTAAATTGGTAAATAGACCTTCGCTAGGTAAATTAAATTCTTCTAATTTTGTCGCTAAGCCTAAGCCATGAAATAGCCCGAAAATGAGAACAGCCCATTGCGTGTTAGGTTGCCATTTGAAGCAACGTTTAAAGCCACCTAAATTATCAAACCCCTTATACACTACAGATAAACCAATAATTGCATCAATAAGGTAGGCATTTACTTGGATATCGCTTAACACACCTAACAGCAACGTAGTGCTATGACCGATGGTGAACATCGTGACATATATGAAAACATCACGGCTTCTATATAAAAAGAAAATAACGCCAACCAAAAATAGTAAATGATCGTATCCGGTAATCATGTGTTTTGCGCCAATGTAAAGAAATGGCACAAACTGTACGCCGCTATTTTGCTCTAAAAAAGCTCTAGTATTGTCATCAACACCATGAGCGAGTACCTCAATGCTAATAAAGGAGCAACATAGGATGAGTGCGAACAAGCAATAGCTTGATAATTTACTTGGCATTAAATGACTCCAAAGTTTCTGTTTTAATCAAAATCGTATCCTTATCTTTATGTAAAATTCGGTAAAGTGCGGGAATAACAAATAAAGTTAGTAGCGTTGAGGAAATAATCCCACCGATAACTACCATAGCTAAAGGCCGTTGTACTTCAGAACCCATACCACTATTAAACGCCATCGGAAGAAAGCCCAACGATGCAACAAACGCAGTGGTCATTACAGGTCGAAGTCGAGTTAATGCACCGTCAAAAATAGCCTGGTGTAAATTCATGCCCTCTTTTCGTAATTCTCGGATAAACGAGACCATGACTAATCCATTCAAAATGGCAATACCTGACAACGCAATAAAGCCAACAGCTGCTGATATTGAGAATGGAATACCACTTAACATTAATGCAGCAACCCCGCCCGTCAATGCTAAAGGCACGCCTGTAAAAATGATTAATGCATCTTTGATTGAATTCAGCGCTAACACTAATAAACCAATAATCATGAGCAACGTGACTGGTACTACAATACTTAAACGCTGTGAAGCGGACTGGAGCTTCTGATAAGTGCCGCCGTATTCAATCCAGTAACCAGCAGGAATATCAACATTGGCAGCAACGGCTTGTTGAATATCACTCACAAAACCACCTAAATCACGGCCTCTCACATTTGTTGTCACAACGACTCTACGCTTGCCATTTTCTCGATTAATTTGGTTTGCACCATTAATCAATTCCAATGAAGCAAGTTCTTGTAATGGCACAGAACGACCATTGCCCAGATGAATTGGCAAATATGACAGTGCGTCGACATCATTACGCAGTACTTCATCTAATCGAACGACAATATCCGAACGCCTATCACCTTGATAAAACTTGCCAGCAACGGTTCCACCTAGCGCAGTCGCTAATTGGGATTGCAATTGCGCTTTACTGATCCCGTATTGCATAATTTTGTCAGCGTTAGGGATTATGGATAAAAGCGGTAACCCCGTAGTTTGTTCAACTTGCACATCGGCTATACCTTCAACCTGGCTAATGGCTGACTCAATTTCATTACCTAATGCGGCAAGGGTTTCAAAATCATCGCCGAACACTTTAATTGCTAATTCGGCTCTCACACCCGCCAGTAATTCATTAAACCGCATTTGAATAGGTTGTAAAAATTCATAACGATTGCCAGGTATTGGCTCTACCAACGCAGCTAAATCCTCCACCACCTGCTCTTTTGATTTATTAGGATTAGGCCATTGATCACGTGGTTTTAGAATAATAAAGTTGTCTGCAACACTTGGCGGTACAGCATCAGTTGCCACATCGGCCGTGCCTATTTTGGCAAATACTCTTTCAACCTCAGGCATTTGCTGAATTTTTTCTTCTAACACTTCTTGCAATGCAATTGCCTGACTTAATGATGTTCCAGGAATGCGCAGTGCATGCATGGCAATATCACCTTCATCAAGGTTTGGTACAAACTCACTGCCTAGCCGGGTAGCTTGGTGGCCAAAAATGACCACTAACAACACCGCCATACACACCACAATCCAACGACCTTTAAGCACCATATTTAACGCTGGACGATACAAATAAGCCGCTCCACGAATAATTGGACTGTGCTTTTCTTTGATTGGTTTTTTAAATAACAATGCAATCATTGCAGGCACAAAGGTTACCGACAGTAACATGGCACTTAATAGGGCGATAACAACGGTAATGGCCATCGGGTGGAACATTTTCCCCTCTACACCTTCAAGGGCGAAAATGGGTAAATACACGGCAGTAATAATGAACACACCGAATAACGCTGGGCGGATCACTTCACGGGTTGCATCAAACACTAGTTCTAAGCGTGCTTTCAAAGGTAAAGAATGTTGCCCAGCTTGACTCAGACGGCGCAGGCAGTTTTCAACAATGATAATTGCACCGTCCACTAACAAGCCAAAATCAAGCGCACCTAAACTCATTAGATTGGCACTAACACCAACTTGAACCATGCCTGTCACAGTCATTAACATCGCAAACGGGATCACCAATGCGGTTAAAAATGCGGCCCTGAAATTACCAAGTAAAATAAACAACACAACTACAACTAAAATAGCCCCTTCGGTCAGGTTTGTTTGTACTGTACTAAGTGTTTGATCAACTAACTTAGTACGATCGTATACCGCGGTAGCCACAATCCCTTGAGGTAAGCTTGCGTTAATTTGTTTTAGCTTCTCACCTACTGCGTGAGCCACTGTGCGACTATTCTCGCCGATAAGCATAAATACAGTGCTCATCACCACTTCACGGCCATTTTGGGTGGCAGCACCATTGCGCAGACCTTTTCCATCACCAATATCTGCCACATCTTTTATGCGAACAGGTGAACCATCAATACTTTTTAGCGGAATGTTACCAATGGCTTGTAAGTCTTCGGCTTGCCCAGGAATACGCATAAGCCATTGCGCGCCATTTTGCTCAATAAATCCTGCGCCTTGGTTTTGATTATTTTGTGCAATTGCGTCAACCACATCAGCTTGAGTAACACCAAACGCGAGCAGTTTTTGGGGTTTGAATGCAACCAAAATTTCACGTTCAAACCCACCAATAGGATTCACCTCAACAACGCCAGGCACACGCATTAGTTGCGGACGAATAGTCCAATCGTGCACAGTACGTAGGTCGGTGGGTGTAATCTCGGAGCCATCGGCATGTGTTGCATTGGGTAACGCATCCACTGTGAACATGAAAATTTCACCCAGCCCAGTGGCAATCGGTCCGAGTTCAGGCTCAAGTCCTGACGGTAATTCTGAACGCGCGGCAGATAAGCGTTCACTCACCAATTGCCGAGCAAAATATACATCGGTATTGTCATCAAAAATGGCAACAACTTGCGATAAACCATAACGTGACACAGAACGGGTATATGTAAGCCCAGGCAATCCCGCAAGCGCATTTTCTAATGGAAAGGTGACCCGTTGTTCAATTTCTAATGGTGTATACCCTAGTGCCTTGGTGTTAATCATGACTTGTACATTGGTGATATCAGGGACAGCATCAATAGGCAGCTTGGTAAAATTCCAGGCGCCCACAAAAGCCGTAATCATCACTAGTACTAAAACGAGTACATTGCGCTTTATGGAAAAGCGTAAAATAGATTCCAACATTTACTACTCCTAGTGATCGTGCGAAGCGCCAGACTTTTCAATGTCAGCTTTAATGATGTAACTGTTTTCAGTCACATAGGTTGCCCCTAATGCAATTCCACCAAGAACTTCGACCCACTCACCATCATCTTGACCAAGCTCAAGCATTCTCACCTCGTATTGTTCACCTACTTTTGCATAAACTACGGTAAAGTCCCTGAACCCTTGCAAACCGACTTTTTTTACTGCGACAGGCACATCAATCGTCGCCACCTCAATATCAGCGTTAACAAACCCACCGTCGGCCAGAGCATTATTCACATTCGGCACCTTCACCCATACTAATTTAGCCTGGTCATCGCGGACTTTTTGCTCAATAAACTCAACCTTCCCTGTAAGCGGAGTGTCATAACCTTCAATCTTTACGGTTACCGGAGTGCCAACAACGACATTTTTATAATCGGCGGGATATACTGCTAGCTTGGCCACATATTGCGACGTATTGGTTAGGGTCAATAAGGTTTTTGACGCTGTTTGTTCACCACTATTGGCATACTGTTCAGTCACAATGCCGTCGGCAGGAGATGTGATTTGATAAGGCTTAAGGCTTTCGTTACTTTCAACTGTCATCAGTGTCTGCCCTTGCTTTACAAGGTCGCCTTGTTTAACAAACAACTTGGTGATTACCCCGTCAAATCTGGCTGATATATTATGTGTCGCACTCGCTGGAAGCGATAAACGCCCATAAGCAGGAATGGTTTGATGAAGTGTTCTAGCCGCGACAACATCGGTACTAATTCCCATAGCTTCAGCCACTGCTGGCTCAATACGAGTTCGGCCTTCAAGGTTATCGTATTGCCAGCGATAATTTTTGCCCTGATATTTAGCGCTAATGGTGACCACAAATGAATGAGGTTCGTAAATTTCTAAATCGCCACGTAAAAAGTCACCTTCGACACGAAAGTTAATATCGTCTACAACATCACCAAGACGGGTAAGTTGAACATTCAAAGCCACTTTATCCGGTGAAACAGGCTTGCCTGCATCGGTTACCCACACCCTAAACTCCGGCGGTACACCCGTTTCAAAAATAGCGAGCTCCAAAGCCATATTGTCGTCTCGCAACATGCGGCCTCTGTGGGGGCCTTTTTCTGGCTCAGCTTCTTCCGCTTCAGGGGCAGATGATGCAGACACTGAAAATGAAGGGCTAACACTTAAGCAAAGAAATATTGCAAAAGTCAGTGATGTAAAAATATTATTATTTTTCATAAACGTCTCACAATGATATAGATGCGCCCGTTAGGCGTTGAATTTCAATATGTTGTAAATGCAAACTCTCGTATGTATTTAACAACTCCGATTGGGCATTAAGTAAATCACGGCGTATATCACTCCATTGACTGTAGCTGAGTTGTCCAAGTTCAAAGGCTCGAACAGCCTCTTTTAATGTCACTTCTAATGTTGGGATTATCGTTTTTTCAAAAGCATCGATAACATGCCGTGCATGGGCTATTTCTTGTAGTTGTACATATAACTGTGAGTCGAGCTTTTGCATTAACGCTACTTGTTCGACTGCAAGCAAATCTTGCTTGGCTTGTAAGGTCGAAATAGTCCCTGCATTACGGTCGCTTGCGCCAAAAGGAACCGATACACCAGCAACAAGGCCAAAGTCATCTGTTGCTTCATAACGGCGTAAACCAGCAGAAAATTGCCATTGAGATTTAGCCTCTATCCGCGCCAGCTCCAATTGTGATTGTGCGATACGAGTTGCAGTTGCAAATTGAGTGATATACGGGCTTTTTTTCAGTTTATCGAGTTCCTTATCTAAACTTGATAACACAGGCAGAGCGAATAAATTACCATTGACTCTAAACTTGGTGCCAGGTTGTCCCCACAACGACGACATTTGATACTGGCTAGCTTTTAAATCGTGCTCTGTATCTTCAACAGCTAGCTGCATCCGCACGATTTCAACTTCTGCCATACGCATTTCAATCGTTGAGCTTCTGCCGGCACTGACCCGTTCAGATATGGCTTTAAGCACTTCGTTCGCTTGAAGCGTTGCCATTTGATTCAACTTCAGACGCTCTTGCTTTACTAAGATTTGAGTAAATTGTTTTGCTGTACTCGCCGCTAAATCCATTGTGACAATGTGCTTATCAATATCTACCTGCTCCATCTCTGTTTGTGCATTGCCAACACGGCTATTAATTTGCTCTTGTTGCAACAACCAGGAGTACGTCAGTGTGGTTTGCATGTTACTCAGCCCACTATGTTCACCGACGCCTAAACCATCTTCAAAAGTAAGCCCAATTTGTGCTGGCTCACCAATACCTGCTTGTTGTATTGCTCCTTTTTGCATATTTGTCTTATGCAAAAATACCGCTAACTCAGGGTGGTGACTTAACGTCATGCGAATAGCGTCTTCTAAATAAAGTGGCACTTTTATTTCTGTGTTGTCTTTTGCTGTCACAGAAAATGCTAAGGCCGAGATAAAAAAACCACACAAAAACCGATTGGCAATCGGTTTTTTATCTATGGTTGTTTCAACAATATTATTCATTCATAACCCTTATTTAATGGTTGAAATAGGTTTCGATTAGATGGTGGAGGCTATCAACAGTTGATAATGTGAATAATGTAGTCACGAGGAAGCATAACCCTGTAAATGCCAGTTTAGCTCCAGATACTTGCTCTCTTGGAGAAAGAAGGTTTTCTACCCGTAGGGTAATTTGGTCTTTACTAAAATGACTGACTTGAACTCCTTCACAGCTAACAGGTAACAGACGTTGTTTCTTAGCGACTGTAACTAAAGTTTGTGCCACATCAAGGTTATCGTGGTAAAGCGTGACAGAAAAGTCTGCTTGTTGTTCTGTTAATAAAGTAAAATCTTGTTGTAAAGATCGGCGGATAGGCTTCGGGTAAAGTAGGCAGAAAAAAGCGTAAATACTTTTGAATAAGGGATCTCTTGCTCTAACATGTGCTAATTCATGTTGGATAATAATATCAACAGCAGATTGTTCAAGTTGTTGAAGCAATCCCGATGTAAGGTAAACCTTTGGCTTGAATAAACCGATGGTAAAAGCCGCAGGCATGCTTAATGAGATTGAAAAAACAGTATCTTCATTTTGACCCGCGATAGGCTGAACATCTGAAAGATTAAAAAGATTGTGTATTGCGATGGAATGACGGCGAACTTGAATAAAGGAAATGTTAATCAACACCGCCAATACGACTGCTGCAATGACCAAAGTTAATCCATGCCAGCTTGTTACTATAAATAGATCGATATGATGCCAATGTGCAACCTTTTCCATCCAAAGAATTAAGTATCCATTCCCTTGACGAGGGAACAATATTCCTACGCAGAATAGCGCAATCCACCAAGGAGAAGTAACTATCAACCACAAAATTCGTTTTCGAGCAATAAAATCAAATGCATCCAAGCTGCTTCTAATCAACGGGACAATAGCAGATATTAATAGTGTAACGATAACAAAAGCCGTTATTGCAACACTAATCAAATTTAATAAAATCGCCACGTTACCTTCGAGCATCTTATGCTTGCCTACTACGTAATTTTCGTTGTTCTTCTATAAGCTTTTCCAATTCATCAAATTGAGCGTCGTCAAGATTAGCTGAAGATGAAGCAAATGCAGCAATCAGGCTATGTTCACCATCTTCAATAAAGTCGGCTGTAACATCTGTTATTAATGTTGCGATAAGTGATTCTCTATCAACTTTGGCGGTATAAAAATGTGCATGCCCTTGCTTAGTTCTACTTAACAAATCCTTTTTGAACAATCGATCTAACGTAGTTTGGATCGTATTTAATGAATTTCCACGAGTAATCCCAACTACTGCATGTACACGCTTTGCATCTGCTTCTTTCTCAGACCATAGGAATTGAAGCACTAACTTTTCTAAGTCACCTAATTGCATCAAATTATTCTCTTAACTATTTATTAATAGTATGACAAACTAAAAACCTATCGGCAATCGGTTTTTTGATTTTTATGGAAACAGAGAAATTATGACCTGGATAATTACAAAATATCTCATTACAGCTGCAATCATTGTTGCGGCTTCAGAAATTGCAAAACGCAGCGATAAATTTGGCGCACTAGTCGTTGCTCTCCCAATTGTAACTATCATGGCAATGATTTGGATGTATGTCGAAAATGAATCAAATGAAAAAATAGCTAATCATGCTTGGTATACATTTTGTGTACGTCATTCCTACGTTACCGATGTTTCTATTGTTTCCAATGCTTCTAAACAAGTATAGTTTCTGGAGTTCTTTGTTAATTGGCGTAATGATATCTATCATTTTTTTTGTTGGGTTGACGTGGTTTTTAAAAAACTTTGATATCGATCTAATCCCATAAAAATTAATAGTTACATGATTAAATCATTAACTCATAGGCTCGTAATCTATATATCTAATGCTTACTATTAGCTAAATTTATGAATTTACAGGTGGCTCTTAACTCACAATTGGGCATAAATAGTTCACGCCTCTAGACATATTTCTGGACAAAAGTACGTTAAAACTAAAGTTCTAAATTCATTGACCACATTACAATTAGTATCGGAAATTTCGTTATGACATTGAAAGTTAATGGAAATAACTCTAACGAAGTGACTAAATCCTGTATTCCACTTCTTTAAAATATAGAATAGCCACAGTCATTTACTTTGACCGTCAAATAGTATACTTTTAGTATTATTTGATAATCAAACAATACTAATATGAAAACTATTGCTGAAAAATATACCCACCAACACAATTTTACTTCTGTTAATGAGCAAAATGTAAAACGAACATGGTATGTACTTGTCATCACAGTCATCACCATGATCATCGAAGTTATAGCCGGTACTGTTTATGGTTCTATGGCCTTACTCGCTGACGGTTGGCACATGGGAACTCATGCCGCGGCCTTTTGCATCACACTATTCACCTATAGTTATGCAAGAAAGCATGCAAGTAGTAATAAGTTCTCTTTTGGTGTTGGTAAAGTGGGAGTTCTCGGCGGATATACCAGTGCAATAGCACTAGGTATTGTCGCAATTATAATGCTAGCAGAATCTATACATCGTCTGTTATCACCTATTGAGATCCAATTTAATCAATCCATTCTTGTTGCTATCATCGGACTTATCGTAAACATCGCCAGTATGTTTATACTTGGTCATGAACATCACGGTCATGACCACAGTGACCACCATAGTCATGAGCATGATCACCATGAAGAACACCATGATCATCATAGTGATCACGATCATAATCTCAAGGCAGCTTACTTCCATGTGCTCGCTGACGCATTAACCTCTGTGTTAGCAATTTGTGCACTTTTGGTAGGAAAATTCCTTGGATGGTATTGGTTAGATCCAATAATGGGAGTTGTTGGTGCTGTGATTATTACCAAATGGGCCTTGGGTCTCATGAAACAGACAAGCCCAATTCTGTTAGATGAAAACATCGACAAAGAATACCAATTAGAAATAATTAACACGATTGATGATGAGCACACTAAAGTTACTGATATCCATATCTGGAAAATTAGCGCAGATCATTATTCAGCTTCAATAGCATTGTGTACAACAACAGGTGCCAATGTAGAAACATTTAAACACTCTTTGAGTAAGTTTGATAAGCTAAGTCACTTAACTATCGAAGTAAATTACTGCTAGGGCCCTTTATGCATTCTTTGAATAACTTAATCATCGAGTTTTACGACAAACTGTCTTCTTGGGAGCAATCCGTCGTTAAAGATACTGGGTATTCACTAGCACAAGTGCATACTATAGAGGTGTTAGGTTCTCATGGGCCGATGAGAATGAAGGAGTTAGCAGATAGGCTTGGAATTACTACAGGCACGTTAACTGTTCAGGTAGAGAAACTGGTTAAATTTGGATTAATTACCCGTTCTCCACACGAAGACGATAGGCGTTCAATACTTGTTGGATTAACAACTGAAGGGATTGAGCTTCATACGCACCATAATCGTATGCATATACAACTGACAGAAGACATTACTCGTAACTTAGATGAAAGCTCAATTGATGTGCTAACGAAGTGCTTTGAAAAAATGAACCAGGAATTCTAATTTAACAACCCCTTATTTTGTGATTAAATCATTTGAGTGTTGGACAGTCAAAATCTGTGTCCAACACTCTTTTTCTAAGTCCTTAGAAAACGTTATTTTCAGATATCGCAATGACATCAGCGACATTAGCTATTTGAAAATATAACATCTTGTTAATCTCTGTATTCAAAGCATTGATAATATTAACACCGCTTATATCGCTCAAAATATAGTGGTTAATCTTTTTTGCCACAGGTTTATAAGTCAAATAGTGACTAGCTTAGTTTTATATATTTATGACTCTGAAATTAGATCGTAAAGCGTTTTGGGGCATTTATCGTTTGTACTTTGGCCATCGGTTATACCCAATGTTGGGGTTGTTAGAGTCGTACTGTCGAATCAGTTCAGGTTCTTTCTTATTGACCTCGTCTGCACTGTCAGAGAAGAAGATAATTTCGCGGTGAATAGTCATACTCATCCTTTCTTCAAAGCTGAAATCCTCAGTAATCAAATCGCTTTTAGCACTTCCCCAGTAGTTGATACTGTTTGTGAGATCCTTCCCTATATAGATCTTGCCATTTGGGTATGTGATTTTATAGATAACCTTGCTATTACTGTCCATATTGACCTTCAACGAAACTGGCTACATATGAACTTCTAACATTAGAAAATGTTGGTCAATATAATCTTGATTGTTTATTGAAGAGCAACTGCTCTAAGTAGGAATGGGGCAAAAGTAAGTCAGTATTGATTGATCGAGATTTACGACCGATTGCCCTCATTTTCTGCTTTCCCGCTACCCACAGAGAGTTCGTTTTACTCACGGAAAGCTTGATTAAGCTGAGTGTTTCGCAAGCGCCCCCCAAACAAGATTCGCCATCAAAGGCTAACGACGATGCGGGTGATGGTAGCGGAGTAGGTAAGAAATGGTCTCTACTCTGGACCCGATAAACAAAGTATTAGTAACGGTAGGCTTAGCGTACATTTTGTACCTAAAATAAAAAAGCCATCCCAAAGATGGCTTTGACCTGTATTCCGTAACCGTCCGGGCAAGTACATCTTCAGTAGAACTCATGGAACCTTTATCTTAACGACTGACCATTACATCAGGAGTTAACATGGCTAAACGTTCGCGTAAAGATTGGGCTGCTTTGATAAAACAGCAGCCCGCTAGCGGCTTGACTATCACCGCTTTTTGTCGTCAGCATAAGCTCAGTAACAGTACCTTTTATGCCCGTAAAGCTAACAAGGCTAAAATAAAATCGGTTACGCCTTTTGTTAAAGCCACAGTGGCAACGCCAACGTCGGTTATAACCCAAGCTCAACCTGGCGAGCCTCAACAGACTATCTGCTTACAGCATCAAACAGGTTTATGGACTTTTCCCTGCTCGTTACCTGCAAGTTATCTGCTTGAAATAATAAAAGGCCTGCAAGCATGTTGATGTTTCAACAGCTTCCTTGTGTTTATCTGCATCGAGAACCCGTGGATTTTCGTAAATCAATAAATGGCTTGGCCATCATCGTTGAGCAACAATTATCCTTACAGGTCACCGACGGCAGCGTGTTTGTCTTTTGTAATAAAGGCCGTGATAAATTAAAAATCCTCTACTGGGATAGCACCGGTTTTGCGCTTTGGTATAAACGCCTCGAACAGGATAAGTTTAAGTGGCCGACTCAAAGCGAAGATGAGTGTACGAGATTATCTGAGCAGCAGTTTCATTGGCTACTTTCAGGATTTGACGTATTAGGCCATCAGCATGTTAAGGGCTTGAGTTACAGTTAATTGATCGCCATTACGTATGCTGTTTCCCATAATTAGATCACTGTTTCGACCTTATCTAAGGAGCGTTTTGGTATAATCACACCATGAAATTAAGCCCTGATAACCTACCCAACGACGTTGATTTACTTAAGCAATTATTGCTTGAGACGTTGGCGGCTAAAGAGGCTGAAATAGCGGAGTTAAAACAATCCGTGCAACGGTTACTTGAGCAATTTCGCCTCGCACAACAACAGCGCTTCGGTGCCAGCAGTGAAAGCCATGATTATCAAGGTGAGTTGTTTAACGAAGCTGAAGTCACGGTTGATGAGCCCGTTGAATTAACGGCAGATGCTGATGTGTCAGTACCGCCTAAACAACGGGCCAAGCGTAAATTATTGCCCAAAGACCTGCCACGTGAAATTATTATCCATGACATCAGTGATGAAGATAAGCAGTGTGATTGCTGTGGACATCAGCTGGCGTTAATGGGCCAAGATAGCAGCGAGAAACTTAAGTTTATACCGGCACAAATCAGCGTGATTGAGCACGTTAGACTCAAATACAGCTGCAAGCATTGCGAAACCAAAGGAACGCAAGCCAATATCAAACAAGCGCCGGTGCCAGCCAGCCCTATTCCTAAAAGTGTTGCCACCCCAAGTCTATTAAGCCAACTTATTACTAGCAAATACCAATATGCGTTACCACTGTACCGGCAAGAAACCTTGTTCAAGCAACATGGTATCGCCTTAAGTCGGCAAACCATGGCAGATTGGATGATGAAATCGGCGGCTCTGTTTAAACCCCTATACGATTTATTGCACCAACATCTGTTAACGCAAGGTGTGCTCCACGCCGATGAAACCACCCTCAACGTGATTAACGATGAGCGGGTGAAATCCTATATGTGGGTGTATTGCACTGGCGCGGATGGACCAAGTATCGAGCCTCGATATCAAGGTTTGCGCAGCATCGTACTGTACGACTATCAAGACGGTAGCCGCGCGGGCACTTGCGTGAGCCGTTTTCTTGCCACCGAGCAAACGGTATTTAATGGTTATTTACAGGTCGATGGCTACGCGGCTTACCAACAGGCCAATAATAAACTTGTGGGCTGTTGGGCCCATGCACGGCGCAAGTTCAAAGAAGCGCTAGTGGCACAAGGAAAAGCCAAAGCAGGTAAAGTCAGTAAAGCAGATATGGCACTGAGCATGATAGCCAAGCTGTATCGCATTGAAACCCAAATACAATCACTGAGCCTGGAAGATCGACTGTATTTTAGGCGCACGCACTCAGCTGCCCAGTTGATGCAATTTAAGCAATGGCTGGATAAATCAGCGCAGCAAGTGTCAAAGCAAAGCCCTCTAGGCAAAGCCATACATTACAGTCTCAATCAATGGTCAAAGCTCAGACGTTACGTAGAGGACAGCCGACTCAATATAGACAACAATCGTGCTGAACGCGCAGTAAAACCGTTCGTGATAGGGCGTAAAAATTGGCTGTTCAACCACAACCATCGTGGTGCTGAGGCCAGTGCTATTTTATACAGCATCATAGAAACAGCCAAAGCAAATGGGCTAACGCCATTCGATTACATTGAACACTGTTTAGATAAATTATCTCACCCTAACTGCGACCTCAATAGCTTATTGCCCTGGCGCGTTAATCTAGGCAAGGCTTAGTTCGCCGGACGCTCACCAAAAACTTATGAAATTATGGATGAAAGGCTTGTGCCAAAGGTTGCGCCATTTGTCATTCCTGCTTTAATATTTTTGATAAGTGACACTGCTCTTATAGAGATAGCTAACTTTTATTTCCATCCGCTAAAAACTATATTTATCAATAAAATAACGGCATATATTGAAACCAATAATAAAAGTAGGTTATTGTGTGGAGTTAGGGAAACGCAGGCTACTCATGAACGAAGCCATTCAGGGATGAAGATAAGCGAGCAGTACTCACTCTTTTCATAAAAAGCAGAGAGAGCAGCACAAGTAATTGATTCATATTAACCTTCCCCCTGTTTTTCACGCTTTGCAATGAAAACCTTTCCCCAAAAAAATCGACCAGTTAGATTTAATAATTGGTGTCTTAGTTATTTATTAAATCGTTAGATGAAGCGCGTAAATGGGTAAATGAATTTGTTTATTGATACAACAACGAGCATCGCCATAGCAGGATTAAGTTTGTGACACCAAGCCAGAGACATGATGGTCTTGATGTTGGGATACTGGCGAAGCGAAAAGCGTTGTATCAGACAAAAAGAAATGAACATCCAGAGCGATGGTCAAAAGAAGAGCGAAACTGGCAGCCCATAGGCGCTGTGGAGTTAAATCCAGAGAAATACAAAGAAGCTGCTTAACAATGTAGGCGACAACTGTCTTGAAAAACACCGTTTAGTTTAATTGACGAAATCTGTAAGAAATGTTCTAATTGTACTTTATACATCTAATGGCTATCTCTTTGAAAAATAAGTTTCTGAATTTAACATTAGCGATTGTGATTGTAATACAATCGTTTGTAGCTATTGCCAATTCACAAGAAACGCATGTATTAGATGTACAACATATCGAAACCGAACATTCTCACGAAAATGATCGCCAAATAGTTGATAACGAATTACCAATAGAAGGTGAACATAGTGTTGAGGACTGTCATCACTGTGGACACTGCCATGGGTTTCATTCTCAATGGTTGACTCAAACTAAAGCTAGTATTGATCACGATAAACTCGTAGCTCATCAATACCTATATTCATTTCAATATGCTAATGCATACTCTGATAACCCAATAATCCCCCCTATAAGTTAACTCTATTTGAATCGTTCAGTTTAGCTGAGCACCTTTATATTCGTGTCTACTTACGATTTTATTGTCGTCAGTTAACACTATCTAAATAAATATGAGTTTAATTTATGAAAATATTTTTTAAAAAAAGTATTTGCGCTATTCTATGCGTCGGTATTTTTTTAGCTATGTTAATCAATATACAAAGAGCAAATGCACAACCAACATCGACCTCTTGGCTGTCAATGCAAATAAACAAACATCCCGATATTATTGCTGCCAAAGAAGAAATGAATGCTGTTTTTTCAAATGCCGAAGGAAACAAGCAACCGCTTTATAATCCTGAACTAGAGACTGGTTATGAACGAGAAGGTGACGCTAATAATTATTCAATTGGTATCAATCAAACTATTGATTGGTGGGATAAGCGAGAAACGAAAGAGCAACAAGCTAACTTTAGCTTAACTCAAGCAAGCAAACACTTTGACTTTCTTGTTCAAGAAAAGACAGCGCAAGCTTTACAAGCGTTAGTTACTTGGCAAGCAGCTAAAAAACAAGCTGTTATAGCCCAAAAACAAGAAAAGCAGTTGGAAACCTTACTTGATTTAGTTAAGGATCGTCAAAAAGCAGGTGATCTTGGACAAATAGATGCCGAACTTACTTTTTTAAGTTTATCTCAAATGTTGAATGTTACCGCAAAAGCACAAGTTCAATTAAAACAAGCGGAAGCTCAAGCCAAGGAGCTACTGCAAGATTGGACGCCGGATAAAGAGGTTTTACCTGCGCAAGGTTTGACTATCAGCAATTATCAATTATCACCTCAATGGCTTCAACAACATCCTTTAGTTCTAGAGGCAAAAGCACAATGGCAAATAGCTAAAAGTGATGCTCAACTGGCATTATTGGAGGCTAAAGCGGACCCTACTATCGGCATTAATGCAGGTAAAAATGAACGAGACAATGTGCTTGGCGTAACGTTTTCAATGCCTCTGAACATTCGCAACAATTTTTCAGCACAAGCTCGGGCTGCAAATCAACAAGCATTAGCTGCCGAAGCAAATTTTCGCTCCATTATGCGCAAACAACGGTTTGCTATCCAATCAAGTACCGACACCTTGCTCACTTATCAAATAAACTATCAACGTTGGCAACAATTGATGGATGGAAGAGGTAAACGTAGTGGCGACTTACTGCAAAAGCAATGGCAAAGCGGTGATGTGAGCACTACCGAGTATTTACTCGCTTTACAACAGCGTGCTGAAGGTCTTAAAGCGGGCATTGACTTACAAAGTCAATTTCAATTAAGCCAAATAGATTGGCTATTACAAGTGGGGCAAATTAAGGCCGTTATCCAACAATTATCTCAGCCTTGATTATTAAATGCACTCTCAATAATTATTAGTCAATGAACAAGTTTTGGAATAAACATATGAATAAGCAAACTAAGTTATTAGCTATTGCCACACTTTTTTGTGGAATAACAACCATAAGTACTGCGACATTTGCAAATGTTCAGTCGGCTGAAAAAACCGGAAATCATAAGGCCGAAAGTCATAGTAAAGAGCATCTTGAAGAAGAAAAAGACGATGTGCACGAAGAAGAGAAAGACGATGGTCATGGGCATGAAGGTGAAAATGAACACGAAGAAGAAGGTGCAGGAGTTAAACTTTCAACGGAGCAATTAAATTTAGCAGAAATTAATATATCCGTACTAGAGCCTCAGGCGATGTCTTATAGTATTTATGCTCAAGGAGAGATAAAGGCTAATGATTATACCAGTTATTTAGTCTCGCCCAGAGTGGATTCCGTCATCCTAAAACGCCATGTTGCTTTAGGTGACCATGTTGAAATTAATCAGCCCTTGGTTACCTTGTTTAGTGAGTCAATGGCTGAGGCGCAAGCCAGCTATAGACTCGCCGATTCAGAATGGAAACGAGTGCAAAAACTGGGTCGAAAAGCGGTAGGTGAAAAACGCTTTATAGAAGCTCAAACCGATTATGAGGTAGACATTGGACGATTATATGCGTTTGGCTTATCTGCTGACGCAATTACCTCTTTGGCTACCAACACAAAAAAACTGGGTCAATACACTTTAAACGCAGAGACTTCTGGCGCTGTCTTATCTGATGATTTTCGTCAAGGCCAACGCATCAAATCAGGCGGCACTTTATTTTATTTAGCTGATGAGAGCACGTTATGGGTTGAAGCACGTTTAGCTCCATTAATGGAATTAGACTTACCTGAAAATTCGAAAGCGCAAATTAAAGTCGGTAATAAAACATATCTAGCCACAGTTACTCAAAAAGCTCACACCATCGATCCGGTGACTCGCACGCGCATAGTACGTTTACTGGTTCAAAACGACGATCATAAGCTGCACCCCGGTTTATTTGCCGATGTCTATTTTGCCCTTGAAACTGACAAAAAGGTCCTGGCTGTACCGGAAGAAGCATTAATGCGTGGTAGTGATGGTGATTGGATGGTCTTTGTTGAAGAAAATGGCGAATTTAAAGGCGTCGAAATTGAATTGGGACGACAACTGGGGAAATTGCGTGAAATTCATGGTTTGCCAGCAGGCTCAAAAATTGTCACAACTGGCGCTTTTTATGTTGCTGCGGAAATTGCCAAAGGCAGCTTTGACCCTCATAACCATTAATTTATTGATAATTGGAGAACTAAAACATGTTAAATCGTTTGATTGACTGGTCTGTTACTAACCGATTATTAGTTATTATTGCCCTAGTTGCGTTAACGGCTGCGGCCATCTTTATTATTCCACGTTTGAATTTGGATGCATTTCCAGATGTGACCAACGTGCAAGTGGCCATTAATACCGAAGCCCCAGGTTTAGCTTCGGAAGAAGTGGAACAACTCATTACCTTTCCTATTGAAGCCGTAATGTATGCATTACCTGATGTCGAAGAAGTACGCTCTATTTCTAAAACAGGTTTGTCTGGTATTACAGTTGTCTTCAAGGAAGGCACAGATATTTATTTTGCCCGTCAATTAGTTTTTGAACGATTGCAATCAGCAAAAGAATTGATCCCTGAAGGTGTTGGTACACCTGAGATTGGTCCAAATTCGTCTGGATTGGGGCAGGTATATCAATATGTATTACTCGCCGATGAAGACTCTGGTTATGACAGTACGTCACTTCGAAGTCTAAATGATTGGGTGGTTAAATTATTATTGATGCCCGTCGATGGTGTTACTGATGTTTTAGCCTTTGGTGGAAACGTAAAACAATACCAAGTAAATATTAATCCATCACGTTTACTGGCTTACCAATTGACCCAAGAAGATATAGCTAACGCATTAGAAGATAATAATGATAACGCGGGTGGCTGGTATATGGATAGAGGCCAAGAGCAACTTATTATTCGAGGTGTTGGTTGGTTAAGTAGTAATAAAAAAGGCATAGAGGAATTAAAACAAATCCCGGTCAAAACAATTGAAGGTACTGTTGTCTACCTTGCTGATGTGGCCACTGTTGAATTTGGTAGCGAAATTAGACAAGGCGCAGTCACTATGACTAAACGTATTGGTGCTAACGGCGTTAAGTCTCTGGGTGAAGTGGTATCCGGGATTGTATTAAAACGTATGGGAGCCAATACCAAAGTGACCATTGATGGGATAAAAGACAGAATCCCACTAATTCAACAAGCCCTGCCCGATGGGGTTACTTTTGAACCTATCTATGATCAAGCGGATTTAATTGAAAAAGCGGTTAGTACGGTCGTTCAAGCATTGATAATGGCTTTTATCTTTATTGTTATTGTATTGGTACTTTTTTTACTGAATGTACGCGCGGTTTTACTGGTACTTATTTCTATCCCGCTTTCTGTTGGTATGGCATTAATGATTATGGCTTACAGTGGCTTGTCTGCAAATTTAATGTCACTGGGTGGTTTAGCGGTTGCTATTGGTATGATGGTAGATGGTGCGGTGGTGATGATGGAAAATATTTTCAAACATCTCAGTCAGCCAGACCGTCGTCATGAAGGAATGCATGACAGTGAGAACCCTTTTGATGTCGAAAAAGATATCGATGTTAGTTTGCGTATACAAATTGCCGCTAGGGAAGTAGCTAAACCGATATTTTTTGCGGTAACGATTATCATGGTGGTTTTTGCGCCTTTATTTAGCTTAGAAGGAGTCGAAGGTAAACTATTTCAACCCATGGCTATTAGTATTATGCTTGCTATGGTGGCGTCTTTAGCCGTATCCCTCATTGTTGTACCTGCCTTGGCAAGTTACCTGTTTCAACGAGGTTTTAAAGCGCGAACCAGCCCTTTCGTTAGTGTGCTAGAAAAAATTTACCGTCGTAGTTTAACAAAAGCAATGAATGCAAAGAAAGTGGTTCTTATAGGGGCTGGAGCCTTGCTTGTTGGTACGTTATTTCTAGTGCCGCATTTAGGCACTGAATTTGTGCCAGAGCTTGAAGAAGGAACTATTAATTTACGGGTAACAATGGCCCCTTCAACCAGCTTAGCGACTGCCCTTTCAGTTTCCCCTAAATTGGAAAAAATATTACTTGAATTTCCTGAAGTTACTTCTGCTACCAGTCGTATTGGCCGAGCAGAAATTGGTGGCGATCCAGAGCCAGTGAGTAATATTGAGATCTATATTGGTCTCAAGCCAACAGCAGAGTGGACGAGCGCAAAAACACGCCCTGAACTTCAAGGCTTGATGGAAGAAAAGCTTGAGCAATTCCCTGGCTTATTACTGAATTTCTCTCAACCGATAGCGACAAGAGTAGATGAATTACTTTCGGGTGTTAAAGCGCAGTTAGCAATAAAACTCTTTGGTGCAGATCTCGATATCCTTGCTCAGCAAGGTCAATCCATTGTTAATGCCATTCAAGGTGTTGATGGTGCAAGGGATATAGCTATGGAGCCAATAACAGGCGAATCTCAGTTAGTCGTTAGACCAAACCGTCGTCAATTGTCTCGATATGGTTTATCGATTGGTGATGTCATGAGATTAGTGCGTAATGGTATCGGTGGTCAGGAAGTAGGACAAGTCATTAATGGAAATGAACGTTACGATATTTATCTCCGGATAGGCAAAGAGTTTAGAGATCAGCAACAAGCTATTGCTGATTTACGACTACAAGCCCCAACAGGTGCATGGGTCCGGCTAGGTGATGTTGCCGATATTGCCATTGAATCTGGCCCTCCTCAGGTACGTCGAGATGATGTACAGCGACGCGTCGTTATTCAAGCCAATGTACAAGGACGAGACATGGGTAGTGTCGTAAAAGATATTCGAGAAGCAATTGAGAGTAAGGTTGATTTACCTCCCGGTTATTCCGTTGATATCGGTGGGCAATTTGAAAATCAACAAAGGGCACAACAAAGACTCGCTATAGTTGTACCACTTTCTATTGCCATGATAGCGCTGTTATTATATTTTGCTTTTGCCAGTGTTGGTCAAGCCATGCTCATCCTCGTTAATTTACCTTTAGCAATGATTGGTGGGGTTGTCGCCTTATATATTTCTGGTCAATACCTATCTGTACCTAGCTCGATTGGTTTTATTACCTTATTTGGTGTTGCTGTTCTTAATGGTGTGGTTATGGTTGAAGCGATTAATTTACGCATTCAAACAGGTACGGAAAATATTGCCACAGCCGTTTACGAAGGCGCTGTATCAAGACTTCGCCCTGTACTGATGACAGCGATTACTTCCGCCCTCGGTTTGATTCCTATTATTATGTCAAGCGGTGTAGGCTCTGAGATACAACGACCATTAGCCACGGTAATTGTTGGTGGTTTGGTTACAGCAACGTTCCTTACTTTATTTGTCCTTCCCGTACTTTATGGTTGGTTTTCTAAAGGTCGGATTGAAGAAATGAGAAGGTAGTTCTGCTTGGTTAAAGTAAATATAACTGTTTGCTTTAACTCGATATCCCGTAGGTATTCGCTACGGGATATCAATTTATAGGAGAAAGTAATGTCCGACAATTTACATCAACACTCAACTAGCCATGGACACAGTCATATTTCTAAAGATATGTCTTCAAGTCGTATTGGCTGGGCATTTATATTAAATGTTTGTTTTACTATTATCGAATTTATTGGCGGCTGGTTAACCAACAGCACCGCAATAATGGCGGATGCGGTTCACGATTTAGGAGATAGTTTATCCATCGGTCTCGCATGGGGATTAAATAAACTCAGCAAGAAAAGCCATGATGAAATGTTTAGTTACGGCTACCATCGTTTCTCTTTATTAGGCGCACTTATTAATGGTGTTGTCTTAATAGCAGGGTCGATTTGGGTATTAACCATTTCATTCCCTCGATTGTTATCGCCAGAGATGCCTGATGCTCAAGGCATGTTATGGTTAGCGATATTAGGGGTGATTGTTAATGGTTATGCTGCCTTCAAATTAAGTAACGGGAAAACACTAAACGAACGTGTACTTAATTGGCATTTATTGGAAGACGTCTTAGGTTGGGTAGCCGTATTAATTGTTGCTATCGTCCTAATGTTTATCGAACTGCCAATACTTGATCCGATACTTTCAATCGGATTTACCTTATTTATTCTTTTTAATGTATTAAAAAACCTCCGCACTGCAATAAGTCTGTTTTTACAGGCAACACCAGAGCAAGCCATGCAAGAAAAAATAAGAAATGAATTATCAACATTGAAGTTTATTGAATACATTCATCATTTTCATTTGTGGTCCCTTGATGGCGAAAGGCATGTACTTACTGCTCATTTAGTAGTGAACCATTATTTTGATCAACAGGAATATATAGCAATAAAGCATGAAATATCAACACGACTAAGCCCGTTTCATCTTGAACATACAACTTTGGAATTTGAGTTTGTAGACGAAATATGTAGAGATTCAAAAAACAATTAGAAATACTTTCAAAGATGAAAAGTAAGCGCTCAATTAATCCCACATACCAATAATTTTCAAATGTAGCATGATTATTTCCTAACTAAATCTAGGCGAACAATCATGTCAAAAAACGATAAAATACAATACTGGCAGCGCATTTTTCAGCAGCAAACTGAAAGTGAATTAACCAAAGCTGAATGTTGTAAAACCAGTGACTTAACCCTATCTACATTTTATGCGTGGGCTAAAAACTTAACCCGCATTCGTCACCCACTAAGCAAAAAGTGGTGCCGCTGAGCGCGTTGATCTAGGCAAGGCGTAGTTCGCCGGACGCTCACTGTATTCCTTATTTTTTGGAGGATTTACTAGGTTTTAGTCCCGGAGTATTTCCCGGAGTGTTTTTATTGTCACGTCGACGTTGGTCAGGTTTCCCTGTTGAATCCGCAATTGGTTTTGGTCCAGGTTTAAGAGCCATATCATTTGTCCATAAATGTTTAAGAGGAAGTCCCTCTAACTGAATATGAAGGACAGTTGTGCGAATATCAAGCGGTAAACCGAACATTAGGCATAGACACTTATTTGGACTGACAAGATAAAGGCTATTGTCGTCATTTTCTGCTTTTCCGTCATCAAGGAAGCACCCTTCTTCATCACGGAAAGTTTCGTAAGCGAAAATCCCTCAAATAGGATTAGGTAGCAAACTCATTACTGGATAAAAGTGAGTTAATATGAGCGTAAACAACCAGATAAATTTTCAAGCGACACAGATACCTTCACACCTATTAAAAATAGATATTCTGACAACGGCTATGGACAACTTGGTTATCATTTCCTTGAAGTTTTTCAATACGTTTGGAACGAGTACACTCCCACTTCGAAACAGGGTACTGCTTGTCCCAAGCTTGCATTAATTGGCTTTGCTGTTTACTCATCTTATATTTCGGATAATTCATTTCCATGTACATATACGTCCGAGCTATTGGCCCTCTAGCCATTTCAGTCGGTTGAGCTTTTCTACTATCGATACGTATATCGCAACTGCCAAAGTCTGATTTAACCTCCCCTGGTAACATTACAAAATTATAATTGCTTCTTAAAGCATTCACAGCTCCTATGGCAGGGTAAAGATTATGCATATCTGCTTGCATATACCGATACTCTTTATTCAGCTTCTCGGCGCATTTACGGCCTTTGAATGACTTACCTTTGCTATCAATACAATATTCATGTCCATCACGCCATTCAGTAAATGCACGGCCAAAGTTTTCTGCCGGAACAACATGTTCCCATTCGACTTTTTTAGCTCGTTTTAAATGAGTTGTTGTCGCAAAACCTTCAGGTGCTTGTATGTTTTTTTTAGCATCAAAAGTAGCACCGCAGTAAATAGTCACTCGATGGTCTTGGTAAACCTCCCTCTCGAGCATTTTCTTAGCTTTACTAAATGAGTCATTCGATATATTTCCAGCGGCATATGCAGTTGAATTAATGAGTATTAGGGCAAGCGCAAAAAAGACTTTAGTAACATTTAACTTTTGGAACATAATGTAGCTTCCGTTATCGGTATTTTTCAGGCAATGGTGTACTAAGTTCTTCAATCCGAACATTCTTTCTGCTCGCGTTATATAACCAAACATGAAATTGCTCGAGTAATTGCTGATTCTCGCGCTTCAACCTGGTAATTTCACGATCTTTCTTCTCTAATCTCTCAGAAGCAATTCTTAAGCTTGGAGGCAAAGATATTTTATCTTTATTTGTTGTTCTGCCAGATACTATCGCTTTTACTTCACCAAAAGCAGATTTAATCCTCACTTGCTTTTGAAGCGTTTGCCTTGTTGTCTGGAATTTCAAGTCGTGCTCAACTGCATCAACAAGACGATCCCACGAAAGCTTGGCGTCAACAGGCCATTCATCGAGAATTTCTACAATGTCAGCGATATCTTTATCTGTTAAGTGCCTAGCCATTATCTGCTCCTTAATCATCATCAAAGTCATCTAAATTGGAAAAAAGTTCGTCATCTGAATCGAGTGCCAATTTATTTCTATCAAGCATCTCATCAACACTGACTGCTTTAAGACGTTTGAAATTGGTGATTTCTGGCAATCGCTTTTTAATGTTGATATCCATAGCCCTATCTAACAATGTCACATCGGGTATTTGCAACCTGATTAATGAACCATCTTCGATATTAGGGTCTTCCATTAATTTCAAGAGTGCTTCACATCGCCGAACTGTAATTATCCGTTTTGAATACCATCTTTCAGCTCCTGAAACATGCAATTCAAAGTTTTTTTTATCTTTTTCTAGCATTTTTTTCTCTCGAGCAAGACGCTGACGAATCCGATCACATTTATCATCATCTCCTTTCACACAAACTTGCTCATTACAATTGATGCAGTCTCGATATTTCGTACAGGGTTCACTTAAGTATGAGTGAATGCACATTCCAAATTCAGTATAGTGAGTTGTTAAGCCGGCCTTCGTATTTAACTCTTGGATTGTCCTTGGTGTTGCGATTTGAACTTGTACTAATGACTTTGAGTTTGTTTCAGCAATTTCATTTTCTCGATCTTCAATAAAATCCTGACCGTATTCTTCTGGTGTAGTGTGATCATAGTATCGGTTATGTTGAGGATCAGAACGTTGCGCCCATTTTGCTCTTAAATCTCCCTCCATGCCGTTGACCGCTGCCATGGTATCCAACATATGACGAAGTTGATGAGACGTCATACTGAGAGAACCTAAGCCCCAACGCTGAAATATCGAAAGGGTCCCCGTGAGTTTCTTCTTTGTCGTTCTACTGGTCTTTTTAGTTGGGGCTAAATCTTCATTTAAAGTGCCAATAGTTGATCTACACAACTCTGTATGGCAGGTTGGGCTCTGGATATTCATTGAGTTTGCAAATCCACAAAATAGAGCCTCAGACCACTTCACCTTGACTTTACCCATGCCAGTTTTATAGTAAATGTAGGGGAAATCTTCAGGCAAACGATTACGTATCACGAGATTGAGATCATGCAAAGTGTATGTGTACTGTTTTTTTGAAAGCGATCTCGTGTGCATAAAATTGCCAATGCTGTGGTGATCATAATGTGATATGCCCAACTCAGGTAAATCTAAACCCAATGCCAAACATACTTCCATACTCGTTAATAGCTGATTTTCTGGAACACCTGGACATAACCTATGCCGAGGAAATTCATCTGACTCTTCCAGTAATTTTGCGAAAGAACGGGCTTCGGCAGATAGCCTTTTTAAACGATTGAGAGCAACTGTACCCGATGGATACATAATAGTAGGAAGCCATTTGTTCTCGTGACCATAACCCTTGCCGGAGAACCATTTAATCCCCATGAGTGTAATTTTCTGCTCAAGGTAAGGAATAGACTCGTCATAATTCAATGGTAATAAGGGTTTAATATCTTCTTCAGTCAAGTCCAGCGCCAAAGCTTTACGGACAGTCATACGCTCAGTATGAACACAATCCGCTTTTAAATAGAAAAGCTCCGAAGCACGAGATGGAGAACTTAATAACAAAGCCATTGAGGACGTAGTGAATACATCTCTCGCGGATAAATCATGGTCTTTGGCCGAACTAATTTGAGCGATACCCATTAATGCATTGTCATCTGGCATTTTTTTTTGACGTGCCAGTTCAATATCAGCAGATGTGGAATTCATCTCAGATGGTTTTTTTACAGGATTTCGCCACACAAAATGTTTAATCATTTTCTTTGATATTAGAAAATCAAGAAGTAACTTGAGTCCCCGTGCCGCATTATATAAAGCGCCTTGTCCTAACGACTCTCTTGCATGCTGCACTGCTTTATCTAAATCACCTGCGGATAGTCGAGTAAAATCAACGTGCCCATAGAGAGGGACACACGCATCATTTATCGCACGCATGGCATAAATTCTGGATAAAATCGCAGAACTTTCTTTGGGGCCATAAGCAATATATGCTTTTGCGAACGATATCACTGATTCATGTAATAAATCGGCTGAATTACGACTTTTACTCGATACACCAAACCGGGTAAAATGCACGACTCTAGGCCAATAGTTGCTTTCATAATCATACTTATTGTTTATCAGCGGGAGTTTGCGAGCGAAATTGATAAAATCGTTAATATTCTGTTCATGATCAATCTCGGAATACGGTTTAAATATAATAATATTCTCAGACATTATTATATTCCTCGACAAGTTTTATCACCTGAGACACTGCGATTATTGCCCTGTCATTAATACAAATAATAGCCGCATCAATCTTCTTATACTCTTGCAATCTTTTGCGTTCTTCCAGTAACCATATTAAAACTAGGTGATGAGGAGCATTAGCCCATGGCATAAACTTAGGGCACATATAACATGCTACGGGCGCATAATCATGGCAATAACTATAAGTTCCACAGCTTCCAACGTCACAATCTTTCTCATGAAAAGGTATCCTAGGGGCTCCCATTAGTACGTTATTAGCCTCTCCCTCATCTTTCACAAGTTTACCAGCAAAGGCTGAAGCATACCGTGCAAGGGGTTGGTTCATGATTCTAGAGATTTCAATAGCATACTCAGGAACATTAGCGACATAAACATCAACATGCTGTGTATCTGAATGATCTAATAACGTTGCAATAGTCAGCACTCCTGCTCCTTCTATCGCAGCTCGGGTACCAAGGGTGTAGCGAAATCGATATGGATTACAATGAAGAAGCTGACCGGTTCGCTCGGATATAATTCCTAGTTTATTAGTTGCTAAAACGACTAATCGACTAAATTCAGCTGCTGGAATATGGACAATTTCTGTTTTCAACAAATCTAATAGCTTATCCTTAGCGTTTTTCCTTAAAAGAATCGTCTGCCCCCCCAAAAATAATGGTAGCTCATCTCTCTCTTCTACGGACAACCTTTTGCCTAAAGCTTTTTCTATTTGAGAAATAACATTTTTAATGTGCAGTTCAATAACTTGAGCAGATGAATTCACCAAGCCAAATTTTCTGAATTCAGACCGAAAACCACCATTACCCTGCTTAATTCGAGGAATAGAAATAACATAAATAGGTGGACCAGAAATCACACGGGCATAGGAGCAGTCTTTAATTTTTAAGGTTGCAATTTGCTCAGGGCGGCGACCAGTGGCTTTAAGTAATAGTATCTTTGCATAATCGCTGATGCTTATTTTACCTTCTGCATATCTATGAGCAGAATTAAATTCTATGGCCTCAAACTCTGCCATGCTGAATGGTCCTGTATGTGGATCTAAAGACATGACAGGAACACCACGCTCACCAGCCGATAACTTCCATTGATCCATCAATTCAAATACAGATTCATCTATATTGCTGTCAAGACCCAGATAACGCATTTGACGAAGAACACATCTTAGCGATGAGACTATTGGCTCATGTTTTTTACCAAGGATAGTTTTGAAAGATAGTAAACCAAGTTCAATAAATGATGATGCATTTGAAAGTTCTGAATATTTGACTAATGCGTTGATATAATATTTTACTGTTCCTCCAGCTAATGTTTCGGCATAAAAGATAAGAACTTCGCGCAAATCATCTGCAAGCTCATCATCAAATTTATCAATAACTCCAACATTAACAGTGATATTGCGGTTTAGTTTCCAACTGCTTTTAAGGTAGTTGAATTCAAAACCGTTACTGGAAATTGAAATCGTTGATTTACTATCTTCAAAATTAAATTTTTTTGTCAAAGCACACCGCCTCAAAAGTCAATATCTATATCTTCATAAGCACCAACAACTGAATTAATTTCAACGCTATTTTTCTCTTGCAACTCTAAACCGAATTCAAGTGCGCGTTGTGTCGTATGTCGTTGACTATAAAGCATCGCCTGTTTAGACCTTGCAGACCAACCCATCAATTTTTGACGATCTGATTCTGATTTTTCTTCTGAGACCTTACCTTCTCGAATGCGCTTATCTGCGTACAAACTGTATTGGTCATTCCAAGAATGTCGCAATGCATGAGGATGAACACGATATTTTACGACTTGTGTTATCTGACTAAATACTTTTGAAATGGCGCTGAGAGAGATTGCATAGTTTGCAGAGATCTTATGATTATGCGTGACAAATAAAAATGGAATATATTCAACAGCGTTAACTTGGCTACGATAAGCTTCTATATACTTATTTATCATGTCAATCATTCGCTTATCGAGCGGAACTTTCCGTCCCTTTGTTTTAGCTTCAGGGCGCAGCATCCGTTTATCATCAAGATCTTCCTTCGCTCGAATGTTCACATACCAACGCCCATTATTGGGACTACGCAAAAAATCATCAACCCGCATTCTAGCTAATTCGCCTCTGCGGCACCCAGTCGCTTCTAACAAGTTCACCATCAGTTGATTTCGGTATCTGATCCCTTCACTCTTCCAAGGGTTTTCAGTTGAATCTGGGCGAACCACATCTAATAATTTTATGACTTGCCAGCGGACTAATGATTTGAAGTCGTCTTCTGGCTCAGCGTTTGGACTGAATCTTTTTGGGCGTTTGGAAAGTAACCATTGCTCTGTTGAACTATTTTTATCAGCCATGAAATACATTTCAAGCCACACAATATAGCGAGCATAAGTTGTTATTCGATTGTAGCTTGTCTCAGGAGCAATATCATTTTGATCATTGATTTGAATGACTGATCGAGCAACCTCGAGTTTTTTTCGATTCGGAGCTAAGAGCCTTATGTTTTTAGCTTTGCACACAGCCACATGCTCTCTAAATGACTCAACTTTACGCATTGACCATTTAACTAACGTTTCTAATTCTGGTTTTGTTAGAAAATCACCTTCCATGCAACGCTGAATAATATCAATCTCCATGAATTCAAATATTTCATAGAGATAACGAATTTGTTCTAAAACGGCATGGCAGGTATTACTCGCATCTGACTTATTGCGGTGATTAATTGTTAAATAGAGGTTTGGATAAGGCATTGGCAAACCATCAGCATCAAGCAACACTGAATAGTTTTCACCAGTACCAAATTTAATTCTTCTGATTTCCACTTACACACCACAAAACATAACAGTTTATCAAGGTATAGCATAACCTAATAATCAATACAAAAAAAGTTTACAGAAGTTGATAGGCTTAACTGTAAACTTTTTACTAAAGCATTAATTATTAATGAATAATTAATTATACTTTACATTATATAGTCTCTGGTAATCCTCAAAATGGAATATCGTCATCCCAGCCTTCATCCAAATCTGGAGTGAAGTTTTGTTGTGGCTGTGCTGCTGGACGCTGCGCTGGGGCATTTTGTGGTTGAAAATTACCCTGCTGCGGTGCAGCGGCAGGCTTTGGTGCATAGGCGGGTGCCGCTTGTTGCGCTGGCGCCTGATTATATTGGCCCTGTGGTGGACGAGCTTGGGCAGCAGGCGCTGGACGAGACTGTTGTCCCATATTTTGACCCGAGTTTTGACCCGAGTTCTGGCCTGAGTTTTGGCCCGAGTTCTGACCAGCGTTCTGACCTGAATGTTGACCTGAGTTTTGGCCCGAGTTCTGACCAGAGTTCTGACCTTGATACTGACCTTGCCCACCGGAGTGATCACCACCAGAGTTACGGCTGTCTAACATTTGCATTTCCATGGCATTGATTTCGGTCTTATAACGATCTTGACCGGTATTTTGATCTTGCCATTTATTGGTTTGCAATTTGCCTTCTAAATAAACTTTAGAGCCTTTCTTTAAATACTCGCCAGCAATTTCAGCAAGACGACGGTACATCACAATGTTGTGCCACTCGGTACGTTCTTGCAATTGACCTTGTTGGTCTTTCCACGACTCACTTGTCGCTACAGTAAAGTTAGCTACAGCATTGCCGTTTGGCATGTAACGAACCTCAGGGTCTTTACCTAAGTTACCTACCAAAATGACTTTGTTCACACCACGACTGGCCATCGAAATCTCCTGAGATTTTTATCTGTTTACTTATCTGAATACTAGGGTCTGTTGATCTTTGCCGGTTAAATTTTGTTTGAGATAAAAGCGTTTTGATCGAGACGAGTGGATTGCTGCCTAGTAATCTAAGCAAAATTCGCTCAACAAAGAGTAAAACGCTTTTAGCCGAACCCTTCGGGCAGCACTTGTTGGCCATTTCTACAGCGTTATCGGCTTTTTATGTAGAATAACTACACCACAAAGCTTCTGCCTTGTAGCTCTTGTTTAAGTAATGACCAACAATTAGCTGCAAAAACAACCTTGAAAGATCAACCGCCCCTTAGCTTAGCGATCAAAACGATCTAATCTACAGAGCCTAACACAGCTCGCGCTTCGCTTAAATTGAATTTATCATCGACCTTTAAATAAGCCACTTTCTCTTCGAGTACCACAATGGCTTCGACAACACCGATTAACGTCGACAATTGGGCGGCCATATCTTGTGCATCGGATTTATTTTTTACTGTAGCCTCAAGAGTATAGCTTTTATGTAGTACAGGTTTTTGCATGCCCATGGTCAACAATAACCACACACACACGAGTCCAAGTGCGACAAAAAATACCCCAGATGCGCCGACGAGCTGATAAGCACCGCCACCTAACATGCCACCACAAAATGCCCCTAAAAACTGGCTGGTTGAATATACGCCCATTGCCGAGCCCTTGTCACCGATAGGGCAAAACTTAGAAATTAAACTCGGTAGTGACGCTTCGAGGTAGTTAAAGCCCGTAAAAAATAACACCACTGCCGCACCAAGCACCCAAATATTATCGGCATAAAGCCCCATAGTGGCCAGTGACACCATCATTATCACCAGTGCCAGTTGGAATATGGTTTTGGTGTTGTTGCGTTTAACCCCAATGATGATTAACGGCACCATTAAGAAAAAGGCCCCCACGAAGGCGGGGAAATACAACATCCAATGTTTTTCTTTGACTAAACCAGCATCAACCAAATCTAACGGTAAGGCGACAAACACCGCGGTGAGCACTAAATGCAGAATAAAAATACCCGCATCTAAGCGAAATAACTGTGGGTCGAACAGCATGCGTTTTAGTTTTGTTGGTGTGGCGACCGTATCGCCTTTGGGAGCGTGTCTAATCGGATTAGGCACATAAAACTGCACAATCAACATGCCAAATACCGCTAATACTGCGGTTAACAAAAACAACCCCGTTAGCCCCATATACTGGGCAACGAGCGGTCCGACTAATAATGACAAGGCGAATGAAAAACCAATGCACATGCCAATAACTGCCATGACTTTAGTCCGTTGCTCGTCTCGGGTTAAATCGGCGGCAAGTGCTAACACGGCTGCGGCAATCGCTCCCATACCCTGAATCGCTCGCCCCAAGACGACGCCGTATATATGATCAGACGATGCCGCCACCAAGCTACCAATGGCAAATAAGACTAAGCCGCCTAAAATAATCGGTTTACGCCCATATTTGTCAGACAACATGCCCATTGGGATCTGTAACATAGCTTGAGTGAGTCCGTAAGCACCAATAGCAATACCCACCCACAGTGGTGAAAAGCCTTCAAGATGCTGACCATACAGCGCGAAGACAGGCATAATCATAAACAATCCCATCATCCGTAAACCAAACACGCTGGCTAACGAAAATGCGACCTTTTTTTCCATACCCGACAGTCCATTACTGGCCATGCTGTTGCCCTTTAATAATTAATTCAACAATATTATAAGTTGCGCATATTATCACAGCGCCATAAATTAGCTCAAAAGGAAATCACAGTTTTTGATAATAAGGTGTTTTATTGGTGCACGTTAAACCTCAGTCCGGTTCGATGCGGATCCTAAAATCCACCTAGGCAAAATTGACATGAAGTCCCCCAATAAACTATGCGATACTAATCGCTGTTTTGTTTTATACAAGTCATAGAGTGAATAGATGGATAATATTGAAATACGCGGTGCCCGAACCCACAATCTTAAAAACATCGATCTAACTATCCCACGTGACAAACTTATTGTGATAACAGGGTTATCCGGTTCAGGAAAATCATCATTAGCCTTCGATACCTTGTATGCAGAAGGCCAACGCCGATATGTAGAATCATTGTCGGCGTATGCCCGTCAATTTTTAAGTATCATGGAAAAACCCGATGTTGATCATATTGAAGGCTTAAGCCCTGCCATTTCAATTGAACAAAAATCAACCTCACACAATCCGCGTTCAACTGTCGGTACCATCACCGAAATCTATGACTATTTACGCTTATTATTTGCCCGTGTAGGTGAGCCGCGTTGCCCAACGCATCAACAACCTTTATCGGCTCAAACCATTAGCCAAATGGTTGATAAAGTATTGGCATTGCCGGCTGACAGCCGCCAAATGCTCTTGGCCCCAGTGGTTAACGACCGTAAAGGTGAACACGTTAAACTGCTTGAAAGTTTATCGGCGCAAGGCTATATCCGTGCCCGTATTGACGGTGAAGTGTGTGATTTAACCGATCCACCGACACTCGAATTGCACATAAAACATACCATTGAGGTCGTTGTCGATCGCTTTAAAGTGCGCGAAGACATGAAACAGCGTTTAGCCGAGTCTTTTGAAACGGCTTTAGAGCTGTCTGGTGGTATCGCTAAAATTGCCAGTATGGAAGATAGCAAAATTGAAGAGCTGATATTCTCGGCCAACTTCGCTTGCCCTCATTGTGGTTATTCAATGGCGGAACTTGAGCCACGTATTTTCTCATTTAACAACCCGGCTGGCGCGTGTCAAACCTGTGATGGCCTAGGTGTGCAACAGTTTTTTGATCGAGAACGCGTCATCACTAATACCGAATTATCTTTGGCTGGCGGGGCTATCCGAGGTTGGGACCGACGTAACTTTTATTATTTCCAAATGCTCAATTCACTGGCTGAACACTATAAATTTGACGTCGAACAGCCGTTTAAAGACCTTAGCGATAAGGTGATAAAAATTGTCCTGTACGGCTCAGGCAAACAAAGTATTGCCTTTAAATACATTAATGACCGTGGTGATGTGGTGGTGCGTAATCACCCGTTTGAAGGCATTTTAAATAATATGGATCGTCGTTATCGTGAAACCGAAAGCAATTCGGTACGTGATGAATTGTCTAAATATATTAATATGCAGCCCTGCAATAGTTGTGGCGGTTCGCGTTTACGTGAAGAAGCTCGTAACGTATTTATTGGCGAGTTAACCCTACCGCAACTGACAATGTGGTCGATTGGCGAAGCCAAAGAATACTTCGACACGGTCGTTTTTGAAGGTCAACGAGCCCAAATTGCTGAAAAAATCATAAAAGAGATCAGTCAACGTCTCGGCTTCTTGGTGAATGTGGGGCTTAACTATTTAAGCTTGTCGCGCTCAGCAGACACCTTATCTGGCGGTGAAGCACAGCGAATTCGTCTGGCAAGCCAAATTGGTGCTGGCTTAATGGGCGTGATGTACGTACTAGATGAACCATCAATTGGCTTGCATCAACGCGACAACGAACGCTTATTACAAACCCTGATCCACCTGCGCGATTTAGGCAATACCGTGATTGTGGTCGAGCATGATGAAGAAGCCATTCGTCTTGCCGATCACGTTATTGATATTGGCCCGGGCGCCGGCGTGCATGGCGGTGAAGTCATTTGTGACGGTACCCTAGACGATATTCTCAACTGTGAGGCGTCGATCACTGGCCAGTATATTTCGGGTAAGAAGCAAATTCACATTAGCGATAAACGCACACCCATGGATCCCAGCAAAGTGATTCAACTATTGGGCGCATCGGGTAATAACTTAAGAGATGTCGATTTAACCATTCCAGTTGGACTGTTTACTTGTGTGACTGGGGTGTCTGGCTCGGGTAAATCGACGCTGATTAACGACACCTTCTTTAAAATAGCCCATCAGATGCTCAATGGGGCCACAGTCGATGAACCGGCCCCTTATAAAAGCATTCAAGGCATGGATCATTGCGACAAAGTGGTTGAGATTGATCAAAGCCCCATTGGCCGCACTCCACGCTCTAACCCGGCAACTTACACCGGTATTTTCACCCCTATCCGTGAACTTTTTGCTGGCACACAAGAGTCTCGTACCCGGGGTTATCAAGTCGGGCGTTTCTCGTTTAACGTCAAAGGCGGTCGCTGTGAGGCGTGCCAAGGTGATGGCTTAATTAAAGTTGAGATGCACTTTTTGCCTGATGTTTATGTGCCATGTGATGTCTGTAAAGCTAAGCGCTATAACCGCGAAACCTTAGAAGTGAAATACAAAGGCAAAAACATTCACGAAGTGCTGCAAATGACGGTGGAAGATGCCCGTGGCTATTTTGATGCTATCCCATCCATTGCCCGTAAACTGCAAACCTTAATCGATGTCGGCTTGTCGTACATTCGCTTAGGTCAAAGTGCAACAACCTTGTCTGGTGGTGAAGCACAGCGGATTAAATTAGCCAAAGAGCTGTCTAAACGCGACACGGGTAAAACCTTGTATATTTTAGACGAACCGACTACCGGCCTGCACTTTGCCGACATTCAACTATTGTTAGATGTATTGCATCGCTTAAAATCTCACGGTAATACTGTGGTGGTGATTGAGCATAATTTGGATGTGATCAAAACGGCAGATTGGATTGTCGATTTAGGCCCTGAAGGCGGCGCCGGTGGCGGGATGATTTTGGCAGCGGGTACCCCAGAAGAGGTGGCAGAACATCCAGAGTCCCATACTGCCAGATTCTTAAAGCCCATGCTGGCGTTACATAAAAAGCGCGCAAAGGCAGCCAAAGCGACCTAGAAACCAAAACAATTTAGCAACCAAAACAGTTTAGCTCACCAACCAAAAACTTTAAGCGAATAAGAGGAGATAACACCATGTTAACTGCGCATATTCGCCTTATCCTGGCTGATGTGAGCCTACTGTTAACTGCGTACAGCCGTCCTATCCTAGCTAGTGTGAGCCTACTGTTAACTGCGTATAGTCGTCCTATCCTAGCTGGTGTTAGTCGACTGTTGACTGCGTATAGTCGTCTTATCCTAGCTAGTGTGAGCCTACTGTTAACTGCGTATAGTCGTCTTATCCTGGCTGGTGTTAGTCGACTGTTAACTACGCATATTCGTTCTATCCTAGCTGGTGTTAGTCGACTGTTGACTGCGTATAGCCGTCTTATCCTAGCTGGTGTTAGTCGACTGTTGACTGCGCATATTCACCTTAAGGGGGTGGGTGTGAGTCTATTGTGCGGCTTATTAATCGGCTGCAGTCAAACCCCGCGCCAATGCTCGTCAAATATTGTCACCACTTGGTCGAGTGCTTATCAGTCCATTAACCAAGATATTACCACACTCACCGCCGCCGAATTTCAAGGTCGCAAGACGGCCACTGAAGGGGCCCGCCTCACTCAGGACTACTTAATAAAGCGGTTTACTGCCATGGGATTACAACCCTGGCAATCAACATTTGCAGTACCGTTTAGCTATCAACATGGATTTTCGACCGCCTCTGGGGTCAATATCATTGCCACTATTGCGGCAAAAAACCGCTCAAACCGCTGGCGAGTGATCACCGCTCATTATGATCATTTAGGTCAAACCGCGAGTAAAATGTACCCAGGCGCAGATGATAATGCTTCAGGTGTTGCCGGCATGATGGCCATTGCCGCTCAATGGCAACGCCATCCACCGCTAGACAATGTTAATTTAATGATTGTTGCCACTGACGCCGAAGAACCCGGCTTATATGGCAGCTATGCCTTGGTGGCGTTATTACAACAACATTCACTGATGGACATTGAATTAAGCATTAACTTAGACATGATAGGTCACCCAGACCGCCGCAGGGCTATCTATATGGACGGCCAAAAGAATATCGTCGATTTTGCGCTGATTAAGCCGCAGTTGATGCAACAGACGCAATTGTGTATCCGCACTCATCGCGCGAGCTTATTGAGTGGGCGAATGAACAGAACTGATTGGCTCAGAGCATCAGACCAATATCCATTCCATAAAGCGGGTTACGCTTGGGTGTATTTTGGAGTACCACCGCATGCGCAATACCACACGCCCGATGACACAATAAGCACCTTAGACATCCACTTTATTGTGGCAGTAACTGAAACAGTATATAAAATGCTTAGTATTAATACACTGACCAAGGCCTCATAAATCACCTGATCCCCGGCCAACAAGTGTTCATATTTCAATCAACTAACAAATAATTAAAAATCAAAAATCAGGCCAATCTTAACCTCGAATAGGCAAGTTAAGGTTTATTTTCAGTTTTTACGTGGTCAAGTAGCATGGTTGCTGCTATAATACGCCCCCTTATCGGCGCGGGGAATCGACACGGGGTTGATTTTCTGTCTGTGAAACTTTTAGCGCGAGCATCCGAATTTCGTGCGCATCCACAAGGCTACAACTCAATGTCATCCAATGAAAAAACTTTCCGTGAACTCGGCCTATCCGAGTCTTTACTGCGATCGCTAGACGAGTTAGGTTATGAAAATCCTACTCCTATCCAATCGGCTAGTATCACCCCGCTTATGGCTGGGAAAGATATTATCGGTCAAGCGCAAACCGGTACCGGTAAAACAGGTGCGTTTGCCCTGCCTTTACTAAGCAACATCGACATGAAAGTCAATGCTCCACAGATTTTAGTGTTAGCACCAACCCGCGAACTCGCGGTTCAAGTTGCCGAAGCATTTGGTAGCTATGCCAAATTCATCAAAGGCTTCCACGTACTACCGATTTACGGTGGTCAAAGCATGCAGCAACAATTAAACGCCCTTAAACGTGGACCACAAGTGATTGTCGGTACGCCTGGTCGTGTAATGGATCACATGCGTCGTGGCACATTAAAGTTAGATGCATTAAAAGCATTGGTCCTTGATGAAGCTGATGAAATGTTAAAAATGGGCTTCATCGATGATATCGAATGGGTTCTTGAGCATAAGCCAGCTGATAGCCAACTAGCCTTATTTTCTGCCACTATGCCTGAACAAATCAAGCGCGTAGCGGCTAAGCACTTAAACAATCCAGTGAACATCAGCATTGCTGGTAGTAACACTACCGTTGATTCTATCGACCAACGTTATGTGCAAGTGTCACAACACAACAAACTAGAAGCGTTAGTACGCGTATTAGAAGTTGAGAATACTGAAGGTATTATCATCTTCGTTCGTACCCGTAACAGCTGTGTTGAATTAGCTGAAAAATTAGAATCCCGTGGTTATGCGTCATCACCCTTACATGGTGACATGAACCAACAAGCGCGCGAGCGTGCTGTTGACCAGCTTAAACGCGGAAAATTAGACATTTTAATCGCAACTGATGTTGCGGCACGTGGTTTAGACGTTGATCGTATCGGTCACGTTGTAAACTACGATATTCCTTATGATGCAGAGGCTTATGTTCACCGTATCGGTCGTACCGGTCGTGCGGGTCGTACAGGTATGGCCATTTTATTTGTGACCAACCGTGAAATGCGTATGTTACGTACCATCGAACGTGCCACAAGTAGCCGTATTTCGCCAATGAAAGTACCTAGCCCAGAAACGGTTGCAGAGCGCCGTTTATCTCGTTTAGGTGAGCAACTCCAAGCAACCATTAACGGTGACTTAGATTTCATGAAGAACGCCGTTGCCGAATTATGTCAACAGCTTGAAGTGGATACGGATTTACTGGCTGCTGCTTTGTTACAGCAAGTACAGAAAGAACGTCCGCTACAATTACCTACCATTCAAGAGCGTCAGCGTGATTCACGTGATGAACGCGGTAGTGACCGCAATAGCGATCGTCCACGTCGTGAGCGCAGTGAACGTGGTGAACGCAGTAGTCGTCCAGCACCAACCAGTTTTGGTAACGCAGAAGACTTGAAAGATAACCCAGACGTGAAAATGAATCGCTTTGTTATCGATGTCGGTCGTGAAAATGGCGTAGGTGTTGGTAATATCGTTGGCGCGATTGCTAACGAAGCGAACATCGATAGCCGTTTCATTGGTCAAATTCAATTATTTGATCAAGTCACAACCGTTGATTTACCTGACGGAATGCCTAAAGACATCCTTTCACACCTTAGAAAAGTGCGTGTTTGTGGTCGTCCTCTAAACATTCGTGAAGCGGGTGATGAAGTCTTTGCTGATACTAGCCGCGGCGCAGGTGCTCCACGTCGTCCACGCACCGATCGTGCTCGCAGTGACCGTCCACGTACTGACCGCCCAGCGGGTGATCGTCCGGCTAGTGACCGCCCTGCAAGTGCAGAGCGTCGTCCACGTAAGCCACGTGACAACGGTTAATCATTCAGTTGAATGACACAAAAAATGGAGCCTAAGGGCTCCATTTTTGTTTTCTGCGTTTGGTTAAACCAATTCTTTATAAGCTAAAAATGATAAAACCAATTAACACTAATTAATTTGGTTACTGCAAGAATGTAGGTAATATTATCATTCTCGAATGAATTAACCCGATAGGTAATATAAATGGATTTTTTAGTCGTCGTTGCACAAATATTTGGCTCGCCATTCCTTGACGCTACAAAATCAGCTAAACAAGATAAAACCTTATTGTGGATGATGATAATTGGCGGCACACTATTTAGCGCATTTGGCTTAACGCTTTATTACCTCGCGCAACATAGTTAATGCCTAGCGATTATTTACAGTACAGTCCTGAACGCTTTGGCCTGCTTACGCTTTTGATACAAGGGGACAATTTGCACGGCAAACACCGAACACACAATCATAACGATGCCAGCAAATGACAACACATCAATATCGGCACCGGCAAATACCCCGCTCCACCAACCAAGATTGACCACAACTTCTGTCGCAGTAAAACTCAATACCGGTGTTAATGCCAACATGGCACTGACTTGTGCCGTGGGCCAATATTGCATTGCTTGACCAAAACAGCCATACGCAATCAAAGTATTGGCGCCGCAAAAAAGTACTATCCACCATTGATCGAGCGTCATAGCTTCAAACTGACTAAAGTCGCTAAATGGCGCCATGACCACAATCCCTAATCCATAAATAAATAACAACACATTACTCGGTGATAAACGCTGACTAACCGATTTTTGCAATAAAGCATAACTGGTCCACGACATTACTGAAAACTGCACAATCATAATCCCAACCAGTACCTGATGATCACTGGTTTGGTTTAAATCGAGCTGTGGATGGAAAAACATCAGCATACCTAAGGCTAACGTGGCAAAACAACTCAGTTGAAATGCGTTAAAACGTTCTTTAAAAAATAGCACCCCGCCAAAGGCCAAGAAAAACGGCGCGGTTTGAAAATTAAGCTGCGCGGTTCCAGGGGCTAAGTATCCCAATGAATACACAAACGATACGTAATTGCACATCAACAGCACGCCAGCGAGCACCAATTTCAACCATACTAATGAAGGTAAACCGACAAATTGCCTTAATGCCCCTAAGCGCCATTGAATTAACAAGGTCACCACTAATGCCATGACAAAACGAAACCAAGTCAGGGTTACTGGGGTAATAAAACCACCTGATAGCTTTAACGCAATAGGTAAAATGCCCCAGAAAAATACCGCAATAGACACAAAGATCAGCCCTAAACGGTTATTAATATTTTCTTGTTCGCTGTTCAATTTTTGTTATTCCAAACACTAATTAGGAAGTGAATTTTGCCTGATTAACCTGACAAAGTCTTTATCAAGATATTGCTAAACTAGTCGATGATTGTTCGCAGAAAAAAAAAGCCTATTTCAACTCACCCTTTCCCGTGGCAAACCCGCTTAATGCAGGTAACATAGCCGCCATAAAAACCCTATACGCCCTTCAACCTAAGGAACATTCGCATGAATCTTGCTGATTCCGTTCTTGCCGTGAACAATGATTTACCTATACGTACCGACAAGCCTGTCCACAGTGGCAAAGTACGCAGTGTGTATTGGTTAACCGATACTGATAGCCGCCGCTTAATTCGCGACAAAGGTTACGATGTCCCCGAAGATACCCCACTCGCCATTATGGTGATCAGTGACAGAATTTCTGCTTTTGATTGTATTTTTCATGGCGAAGGTAACTTGCAAGGCATCCCAGGCAAAGGCGCGGCACTCAATGCGATTTCAAACCATTGGTTTAGTTTATTTGCCGAGAATGGCTTAGCCGACAGTCACATTTTAGATATTCCACACCCGTTTGTGTGGATAGTGCAAAAAGCCCGTCCCATTAAAGTTGAAGCCATTTGTCGTCAGTACATTACCGGCTCTATGTGGCGGGCTTATTCAAAAGGTGAACGAGTATTTTGCGGCATCACCCTGCCAGAAGGCTTAAGCAAAGATCAAAAACTGCCTGAACTGCTAATTACTCCGTCAACCAAAGGTATTTTAAGCGGCATTCCAGGTGTACCCGCACAAGATGACGTCAATATTAGTCGTAGCGTCATTGAAGCCAACTACCAAGCATTTGGGTTTGAAAAACCACAAGATATTGACCTATATGAAACCCTACTTAAGCAAGGCTTTAAGGTGATTTCAGAGGCATTAGCCAAGCTTGACCAAGTGTTTGTCGATACCAAGTTTGAGTTTGGCTATGTCAACGATAAAGACGGCAACGCTAAACTGATTTACATGGATGAAGTCGGCACCCCAGATTCATCACGTATTTGGGATGGCGCAGCTTATCGCGAGGGTAAGATTGTTGAAAACTCCAAAGAAGGCTTCCGCCAATTCTTATTGAACTACTTTGACGATGCTGACATTTTATTAAATAAAAACAGAATGCCAGAACGTGAAGCGCTTGCTCGTGATAACGACCTACCGTTAGAAGCCATGATGAACGTATCACGGACTTATATTGGTGTGGCTGAAAAAGTCACCGGAGCCACTATTCCATTGCCGGCTAACCCCAAAGCAGACATCATAAAAATATTACGCGAACAATATGATTTAATTGTCTAAATAAGCTCAACTCTGGATAATATACCTTTGTATTGAACGAGTTGAATTCCCGCTGATCTCGGCATGTTGAGATCACTTGAGTATCGGTATTTTTAATTCAATATAAAGCGCCTTGGGCGCTTTTTTGGTGACCCCCCAATGCATTTCGCTTAACACCATGAAATTAAAAAATTAGCTTAGCTGTATTCTGTGCTATTAGCCTTAGTCAACAGGCCCGTGCTGCAGAAGCGGTTATCAATAACCTAGTTCGCACCACAGAAAACAGCTTAAACTATGTCATAAAATCATCTTAAAAATAGCAGGCCAAGAGCAGATGATTACCATAATATTTCCCTTTACCAGCAGCGTACGTTAAATAAGCTATATGCAAAAAAGTTAATAAATCACTTAAGCTATTTGATTTATTGTCGATATGGATCATGTATTGATCATGATTACATGTCATCTTGATCACGAAAAAAACGATTAAGCTGCCTATCTAGTATATGACAAGCTTATTGAGTCTTTGAATTTATTGTATTTACCGGTTTAGGTATCCAAATCATGAAACAAATTGATTTCAGAACTATCGATAAGCTTTTCATAAAAATGTCCATTAACGATAAGTTTTGGGCTATTTTCGGATTGTTCCTCATTATATTATCCAGTGTATCGATTAGCAGTTACATGACTAAAATCGAACAAATTGAACAGCAATCATTACAGGTTTTACAGCAAAAAGTAGCGGCTACCGTCCAAGCGCTGGATGCCACCAGTCAGCTAGAGCAGGCTTCAAGTTTAGGTTTGCAGGTGTCTGGTCGTTCACAAGCCAGTTCACGCCAACAAGATACCGTGACTGCCGTTTATGCCTTAGATGGCCAATACTATTCGCTGAGTGGATCAGTCTATGCTCAAGAAACCGATGTTAAGCACGCGGCGCTGATCTCATTACTCTTGTCATTTTTATGGGTATTGCCGTTTGTTATCGTTATTTACTGGACTGCCACGTTTATTGGTGGGGCCTTGTGGGTGTTGTGGGATACCACAAAAAAAATTGCTAAAGGTGATTTAACCTCGCGTTTAGGTTTTCATCCTGGTCGAGACGAATTCGGCACCATAGGGTGTGCACTAGACCACGCCATGGACACATTGACTAAGCTCGTTGTAACCGTAAAGCAAAGTGCAGACACCTTGCATACCACCTCAGACTCATTTGCCAATGAAGCGCAACAAAGCGCCGAGCAAATGGCGTTACAGTACGCGTCACTTGATTCCGTTGCCACCGCAATGGAAGAAATGACCGCCTCAGCCGCCGAAGTTTCTAATATTGCTCGTAACTCGACGCAACGTGTTGAACAAGATTCTGAATACACTCGTCAAAGCGATGACCGAGCCAAACGGGCTATTAATGAAATTAAGCAGTTATCGGCTTATATTGAGCAGACCTCAAACTCAGTCAATACCCTCAAAATCAACGCCACGAGTATTAATGATGTGATCACCACCATTAATGGAATTTCAGATCAAACCAACTTACTGGCGTTAAACGCCGCTATCGAAGCTGCCCGGGCAGGCGAAATGGGTCGTGGTTTTGCAGTCGTTGCCGATGAAGTCAGAACCCTGGCGGGTCGAACTCAAGCGGCCACAGTTGAAATTCATAAAATGATTGAACTACTCCAAAGCGAAACGCTCAATATCGACAGTATTACCCAAGATACCGTCAAACAAGCGCAAACCAGTAGCGACTTAATTACTCATATTGGCACAGATATTAATGCCATTTCAGAATCATCACGTTCAATTATGGACATGAGCTTCCAAATTTCGACCTCTTCAGAAGAGCAAAGTGCAGTGGCAAATGGGATTGCCAAAGAGCTGACTGAAATAAGACAGAAATCAAATATTATTAAAGACTTATCTCAGCAATCATCCATTGGTGTTAAGGCATTATCAACTGCCTCTGCAGATTTAGGCAACATCCTGAGTCAGTACCGCACTTAACTCGTTGATGGGATAGCACGTAAGTCAGATAATCACGGCGTAAAATAATCACTCTTTTACGCCGTGATTTTATTATAAAGACACCACTATCCGCGGCAGATTTTCGCAAAATAACGTAATAATTATCGTCATAAAAAGATCGTCATAACAAGAGCGTCATAAACAGCTTGATACCCTACGCATAAACGTATCAAGTGATCTGGTCACCTGCCTATAAGCGCTAAATTAACGCATTGATATCAACTGGCTATGTGACCGAGTAAATAGTGCCAAAGTTGCAAACGGGTTAACCTGCTAGCAATAAATGAATTCACGGCTGATGTCCCTCAATACTATTGTAATGACGTGAGACTATGACCTAATGCCATAGTGCTGCTGGGTGTCAGGACAAAAGTAAAGTTACTGTCACCACTGATGTCTATTGAGTCAGACTGATAAACTAAGGTTTGGGTGCCATTATCAGCTTCATACACTATGTTAATTTCATAGTTATCTTCAGGCAATGTGAGGCTCTGTTCTTCAACAAAATCTAAGTCAGTCAGGGTATATTCTGCCGTTTCAATCGTTTCTGAATCACGGACAAAATAAACGGTTAAGTCATCGTAATCGTATGCTAAATTCACCATATCAACTTTATATTCATAAGCACGTGGACGTAAATCTTGCGTAATCACCATACCTTCAACTGAACCGTCTTCTTGTTGATAAATCAATAATGACTTCACATCATCTTGGTTAAACGTCACCAATAAATTATCAAATAGCGTTGCCTTTGTGGTGGCATTTTTGGCCGTAATACCATAGTCATTAAACGAGGTTGACTGGTAATCGGTGATGCTAACTGGCGCGATATCATACAAGTACTGCGACTCTTGTTTACTGGCGACATCAATATCAATACTTTGGGTTTCAAGGCCATTAAATACCCGATAAGCGGCGGTTGCTTCTAAGCCCGCATAATTAACGGGCGTAGTCGTTGAATCAACACTATCAATGGTGACCTTTAGCTCGCCAGAACCAAAACTATTACGAATAATCAGCTTGTAAGCCGTTTCAGAGGTAAAGCTCATACTGCCCGTGGTATAGAGCACATTTTTAGTGCCCGTTTCAGTGAGATAAACAATGTAATCGTCAGTATCAAATACTTGTTCGCTGGTGTAATTGCTGTATGCCACACTGCCTAACATAGTGGCATCATCAATGGTTTGTGTATCGAGTGAAATATAGGCATCAAACGTACCTTCATCAGTCGCTACGTTTGCCACTAGCACCGCCATTTTGCTGTAATCATAATCGTCGTCGGCATTGAGCTCGTCCATGTCCTCACGCGAGTAGTTAATATCAAGTAGTAATGGATCGAGATAATCACCATAAAGTACAAATAAATGATTGCTATCACTCGCTAAATCAAGCGTATCACTGTAAACCGTTACCGTTTCACTATCAGCATCTTGACCATAAATATCGAGTTCTGTACTGCCAGTACTATACGCATAACGCGGCATAGCATCAGCAAAATCTACCGCCGTATATGAATAGTCATCGAGCACTAATGAGGTCGATGTGCTATTAGGTGATGCATTATAAAACTGCACATAAGCGACATCATCACTGCTGTCTTCACTGTCTGAGCCACAGCCTAATAATAAGGCTCCCATTACAGGCACCATCATCAATCGATATATTTTTTTGTTAAACATAATTACTCCATTAACCATCTAGTTACATTTGCAGTAGTTATGACAAACGGTTCCTGTAAATGACTGTCAACAAAGGTAAAGTAATGATATAGATCGTCAACAGGCTTATTTTTTGTCAACAAAAAGCCCCTTAATCAATAAGATAAGGGGCTTTGTTATGCTGCGCTAATGATGTAAATAATTAATGTTTATAGCTAAAGAGGGTGAATTAATTACCCGCAATCTTCATTTCATTCAGTAAAATACCACCGGTGCGGATTGATGACCGTAAATCACGATCTTTACCCACCCCTTGTATTCCCATAAACATGTCTTTTAAATTACCAGCAATGGTAATTTCTTCAACAGGGTATAACACTTCGCCATTTTCAACATAAAACCCTGCTGCGCCGCGAGAGTAATCACCCGTTACGCCATTGACGCCTTGGCCCATCACTTCGGTGACAATTAACCCGGTATTCATCGCTTTGACTAAGTCATCAAACGTTTGATTTGAATGGCTCAAGGTCCAGTTATAAATACCACCAGCATGACCTGTGTTGGTCATGGCTAATTTACGCGCTGAATAACTGGTTAATAAATACGTTTCGAGTTGGCCACGGTCGATAATCCGACGGTCTTGAGTGGCCACCCCTTCACCGTCGTAATTAGCACTGGCTAAGGCACCCATCAAATGAGGCTGCTCTTCAATGCTAAACCAATCTGGGAATATTTGTGTATTCAACGCCTCCATTAAGAAGCTCGACTGACGGTAAATACTGCTACCGCTAATGGCACCAATTAAATGGCCCATTAACCCAGTCGCCACTTCTGGAGCAAATAACACCGGCATTTTCGCCGTGGAAATTTTACGCGCATCCAAACGGCTTAGGGTTTTATTCGCCGCTTGCAGTCCTACCACTTCGGGTGCCAGTAAATCATGATATTTACGGGCAACTGTGTAGTCATAGTCGCGCTGCATGTTGCCATCAGACTCTTCGCCTATCACCACACAACTTAAACTGTAGCGCGAGCTACAATAGCCGTTAAGAAATCCATGGCTATTACCATAAACTCTGGCGGCCGTATGCGCGTTGGCGCTGGCACCATCTGAATTACGGATCCGGCTATCAACCGATAAACTGGCTTCTTCAGCACGTATGGCCAGCTGCGCTAATTCTTGGGCATCGATATCTTGTGGATGATATAACTCTAAATCGCGAATATCTTGTGCCATCAAGGCGGGATCAGCTAAGCCGCTGAACGGATCTTCTGAGGTATATTTTGCAATACCATCTGCCGCTTTTACCGCTTGGCGAATGGCCTCTGGGCTTAAGTCCGAAGTGGATGAGCTACCTTTGCGGCCATCACGATAAATGGTAATGCCTAATGCGCCGTCTTTATTAAACTCAACGGTTTCAACCTCTTTTTCACGGGTAGAAACCGACAAACCTTGCTGCTTACTGATGGCCACTTCGGCAGCCGAAGTGCCTAACTCTTTTGCATAGTCTAACGCGATAGCGACAGCGTCTTTTAACGCCGATAATTCAGCATCAATTCTAGGTGTTGGTTCACTTGCGCTAGGCGCTGAAGAAGGATGAGAAGCCACAATTTACTCTCTGATTGGTCTAATTAACGCTAGCATACCAAATTCAATTGGTGATTGATAACCGAGCATTTATATCCCCATGTCTTGGCAATAAATTCTGCATATTCTAGGCCAAATAAATGTTATCATTAACCCATATTGACTTGAGGTTTACGACTATGAAAATTGTTGGCGATTCTGAACTATTTCAGCAGCCCTATGATAATGATGACAACTATGTCAGCAGAACTGGTGTTAAAAAAGAAAGTGAGGATGCTCAAGAGCTTGGCATGCGTTTGATTGCCCTGAGTAAAACACAATTAGACAAAATGGGTTTAGATGAATTCCTATATGATGCGATTCTAAAAACAAAACTGATTAAACAAAAAACCGAAGCCTATCGCCGCCACCTGCAATACATTGGCAAGCTGATGCGTGGATTTGAGCATGAACCTATTGAAGCAGCACTCGATAAAGTGTTGAACAAAAACAATAATGAAGCCGCTCAAATACAGATTTTTGAAAAAATGCGTGAGCGTTTATTAACTAATGGCGATGATGAGGTCCAAGTGTTACTGGAGCTACATCCACAACTTGAACGTCAAAAACTGCGCCAACTGATCCGCCAAGCCAACAAAGAACTGGCTAAAGGAACTGAATCAAAATCATCAAAAGAATTGTTCAAATATTTGCGTGCTGAAATAAAAGAATAAACCACTTAATAGAATAAGGATGTTGCTCAATGTGGCTAAAAACAATGACTCGCACACTGTTGTTTTCCCTCGCTTCAGTATGGTTATTGACAAGTTGTAACGGTGCCGCAGACGGCACCGATGCTGACACATCAAATGATAGTTACACCATTGCCATCAGTTATCAAGATGTCAGCAATGGCCAATGTGACGCCAGTACTGACTCACTTATTTTTGATATTGATGGCAGTTTCTGTGCCCTTGCTCACCTCAAATTAGGCAATGCCAACATCAGTGGGGCTCTCGTTACCTTTAGCACTAGCATCGCCTCGGTTACGCCAGCAACGGCATTAACCTTATCCTCAGGGCTGGCAACCACTATCGTCACATCAAGCAGCACCGAAGCTGGCGTCCTCAGCGCAACTTATACATCAAGTGATGACGATACAGTAAGTGCAACACGCAATTATCAATTTAAAGAATATGACACCACAGTTTCAGCTGAAGTGCTTAACTTAACTGCGTCGATTAGTGATGCGACAGGCTTAATTACCCGCTTTAATGTCGATAATGCAGTCCAACTCACGGCATTACTTACCGACAGTAATAATCAAGGTATTGCCAATCAAATTGTGACATTCAATGCGGGTAGTGCGACATTATCGCCTTCCACAGCACTCACTCAAACGTCGGGTATTGCCACACTTAATTACACCCCATCAGATTCAGATCTAGGTGCGAGTTTACTTACTGTCACCACCGAATACGAAGACACCAGCCTCACCAGCAATAGTGCTTACGAAGTCTTCGCATCGGACGATATTGCCACTGTTGGCACCATTAAAATAGGCTCATTTGATGCAGACAACTTGTTTGTCGAAGGCGTATTAAGTACCACTCTAACGCCAGATAACGCGAGCTATCGCATTAGCACTGGTGGCACCTTTGGCGTAACCGCAATCCTAGTTACCGAAGATGCCTCTGGCAGCATCACCCGCCTACAAAGCCCGACTAGTATCAGCTTTAGCTCAAACTGTACCACCACAGATAATGCCACGCTCGACTCTCCTGTCACTAGCATATCAGGCTCAGCCAGCTCAAGCTTTTCTGATATCAGCTGCAGTGGCAACAGTGAGCGCAGTGAACTCATTACCGCTACCGCAATGGTTAACGGTAGCAGTGTCAGTGCCACATTGGCCTTCACTCTGGCACGTCAAACCTTATCGAATGTGAGTTTCGTGTCAGCTGACCCAAGCCAAATTCGCATCAAAGGTTCCGGCGGCACGGGATCGACAGAATCATCGTTAGTGACCTTTTTAGTCACTACGGCTAATGGCCAACCAGCAAGCATGCAAACGGTTAATTTTAGCCTGGATTCCACTGTGGGCGGCTTACAATTTGTTAATCAGGATGTAAAAGACAGCAGCGTGACTAACGCTCAAGGTTTAGTCAGTGTGCGAGTGCAAGCGGGTACGATCCCTACACCCGTGCGCGTCATGGCATCAACCTCAGATGCAAACCAAACTATTACAACCCAATCTGAACAGCTGACGGTCAATACCGGTTTACCACAACAGCTTGGCTTTAGTCTTTCAAGCTCGACCGGTAACCCAGAAGCTGGAGATTACAATGGTGAAGATGTCACCATTACAGCTTATGCCTCTGACAGTTTTGCGAACCCAGCGCCTGACGATACCACCATCAACTTTACCGCCGAAGGCGGTCAAATTGAATCATCATGTACCATAGTAAATGGAACCTGCGCAGTCACTTGGACGTCAGCGCTACCGCGAGTCAGCAATCATCGTATTACCATTTTGGCCTATGCTCTAGGCCATGAAACCTTCTTCGATACCAATGGTAATAATGTGTTCGATGACGATGATGGCGGCGTGGTTAATGGCTGTTTAGACGGCACCACGTCTGTAGCTTGTCGTGGTAATGGCATGGATGTAGAAACCTACCATGACAATGGCTTTGTTGACTTGCCGGATGCCTTTAGAGATGACAACGAATCTCGCGTTCATGATTCGGGTGAAAAGTTCTTTAATATTCAAGCGAGTGACACATACCAAGCGGCTGATGGTAAGTTTAATGGCCCACAGTGCCAAGGTAGCTTGTGCGATAGCAATGCCATGACCACTTACATCCGTAAGGCTGTAGTATTAACCATGTCAGGTTCAACGGCCAACTTTGCGGTAAGCCGAGATGGTAATTTGATCACTGACAGTGAAGAAGTTGCAAATGGAGATATTGCTCAGTTTACTGTGGTGTTAACAGATAGCGCTAACCAGATATTACCCTCAGGTACTAGCTTAACAGTAACAAGCACTGAAGGTGATTTGCAGTTCTCTGGCTATACCGTGCCAAACAAGACCGCTGCAGGTGGAACATCAACCTCATTTAGCATTGAAAATGATGGTACTGCTGGTACAAGCTTGGTAACACTAACAGCCACTACGCCTAAAGGCATAGAAACCGTGCTATCGTTTTATGTCACCTTATTGTAACTAACCAAAATACAACGACAAACTAACTAACCAGCCTGCTATTTAGCAGGCTGTTTTTATTATTGGAATTTGTTGATAACTTGTTACAATGCGTATGTAAACAGGGCTAGTTTACTATTACGAGGGACCGATTTACGACTCTCGACGCATACTAAGGAATAATAATGCGCATAATTTCTCTACTTTTTACCTTAACAGCAGGCGTACTACTCACCGCTTGTGCAGCTAAACCACCCATCGTGGCTCAAAATAAAACGGTTGTCGTCAATGACCAAACTTTCGTGCTTGGCGGCTCGTATGATAAAGAAAAAAAGAAACTGCTACTGACAGCCAATGGTGACGCGATCATGCAAGGCAAATTCCCGCCTATGACGCCTACCCAAAATCTCAATGCAAACTTTGAGGACATGAAGTTTAAAGGTGATTGTTACTTTGGCTCGGTACTCGGTGATCAAGGTGGACGCTTTGGTATTGTTGCTAGCATTATACAATCGGCAAAATCGAGCACGGCAGATAAGTGCGACATCTTTATCGATGGTACCAAGCAAGAAACACTGTACTTCTAATTAGACATATTACTTAAGCGCTAGCCCTGCTTACTCACCGACATCAACAAGCACTAGATTGGTGAAAATAATATTTATAACGCACTGATTAAATTAAAATTTCAACTATAAACTCTATTGATTTACTGATTATATTGGTTTTTGATTACTGGTTTAATACTTGCTGTATCTTCAATATAAATACCCTAGTCTCACTAAACTAATACTCAATAGTCGAGCCGCATGCATTACAGATGTCATCACAATTGATTATCATCAAGGGAAAGTGAGTTGATAAACTGTCTTTGTTGAGAATTGAATAACCCCTTTACACACCTCCAGACACGGTCTACGTTGCTTTTGCGTAGCCGCTGAATGCTTAAGTTTTAAAGAAACCGCTAAAAAGCTGTATCTCTGACACCTTCGGCGATAAGACATCAGATTAAACAGCTAGAAGATTATCTAAACCAGAGTTTGTTTATTCGTTAAACAGCGCAGCCGTTAACAGTGCTCGCGCCATTGATGCCATCAATGGCAGTAGGCACTGATACTTATGCCTATAACCAAAGTGACTCATCAGTTAGGTTACTGACTTCAGTAACTAGGGTGCTTGTTTCAGGATCATGCCGCCGACTTTGGCTGCGGTTGATATTCTATGATGTCACCTTAAACGCTTTCTGTTTACGTGCCATCGCCACCATTGCCATAGTGACAAATACCGCAAATAATCCCCACAATTGCAGCCATTTAGGCATTATGGCCGACCAACCAGCACCTAATTGATTCAGCTCCAACATACCCATGATAGCAGGCACTGCAGGGATAACTTGAGATGCGAGTACCAAGGGTTCTGGGATCAGTGCCAGCGGCCATACAAATCCAGACACAAAGAGAATGGGCATCGACACCAATAAATACAATTGGGTTGGCAATTCACGGCGATGAAATAAACTGCTGAGATAAATACCCAAGGCCCCGGTGGCCAATAAAAAGGGCAACATAAATAAACCCACTTCAACCACAGTGGCGACAACACTGACCTTGTACCAATAGAAACACACACCTAAATAGAAGCTACTAAATAAGCTGTAAATCATCATAAAGACACTTAACCTTGCCAATACCAAGGTTACTGGACTCACCTGTTGCCAATAGCCTGGTTTACGCCATTGCCCGGCACCTAAAATGCCGGTCCCAATTAATAAGGTTTGATGCAAAATAAGTAAAAATAGACCCGGCACCACATACGGGGTGTAACCTAAACTGGGGTTAAACACCGGCACTGAATTAATATTAATGGGATTGACCGCTTGCTGGGCAAGTTCGGGGTTTTGTCCGCGGGCCAATAAACCAATCAGTTGCACTTGTTTACTGGCATCAATCCCTGCAGCCACTAAACCTTCTACCACGGCAGAATAAATCAAAAAATAACTGGCATCGCCGCCGTAACTTAATGTCGCGCCTTTTCCCAGCAATAAATCACGTCTAAAGTGCGCTGGGATCACCAGTATACCGTGGGCTTTGCCAGCATCAATCCAGGTTTTCGCTTGTTCAATACTGCCTAAATTGGCCAGTATTTTTATCTTGGCACTGGCATCTGCGTGGCGAGTCAGCAGGCGACTAAGTGATGAATTATCATGATCAACCACCACGACTTGCTGCTCTGTCGGCACTTGATACAAATAGGGCAAGGGGTAAAGCACGGAATAAAATAACACCCCACCAAATAAAGTCATCACAATGGCTTTATCAGCCAGTATGGCTTTGCATTCAGCAACCATTACCTGCCAGAAGTTCATCGGGTGACCTCCAGATTAATCTGCTTGGCAACTGGAGCCTGTGGCGGTATTTTCTGCGCGTGACGCCCCAACACATACAGCACAGGGATTAACAGTAAAAAGCCCCAATAGGAACTGAGTTGGGTTAACACTTGCGTCAAGCCAACCCCATAATTCACCACGCTAACATGGGAATCAATATAGTGACTCGATGGCATAATCAAACGCCACCACTGTGCCAATAAGGGCATATCATTGACCGGAAAGGTGATCCCCATAAACGCAAACGCGGGGGCAAATAATGCCGTACAGAAACTGACAATACGTGCGCTGTCACGTATAAGCATAAAAATAACCAAGACAATTAACCACAATGCCATAAGCATGACACATTGCGCCAGCAGCAGCAGTAATAAGGACCCTGAAGCGGGTAAGGCTAAGTATTGGTATAACCACAGTATAATAAAGCCACCATGAATGAGCATAATGGGGCTATAGAATACTATTTTCACCCCCACTTTTGACCAAATATTTGCCGCGACATAGTAACGATCACCTTGTGGGATAAGCTCTGCGTTGACACTATTAACAAACACCAGCATCGACAGCAATTGCCATAATGCAATGAGTATTGGCGGGACTAAAAAGCTGACATAATTGTTGTTTCGATTAAACAAAGCCGTCGTTTGACTGCTGATAGGCGTTAAGCTCACATCGACAGTGGCTTTATTAGCCCCGTTAAGCAACAGCTTCACTTCGCCAATATGCGTTAATCCCGCTGCAAGGCTAAGTTGAAGCTGACTCGATAACAATTTGCCCACTAACAGAAATTGACTGTTGTAACGAATATCAATCGTCGGCTGTTGCGCGGTTAAAAGATCGTTTTTGAGTTGATAAGGTAAAATGACCAAGGCATACACTTGGGCTTGGCGCATAGCTTCAATCGCCACGGCTTTATTGGCAAATGAGCGGGGGGCGATCACCGCATTGGCCGCTAATTGCCTTGTTAGCATGCGGCTGATTTGACTATGGTCCAAATCAACCACAGCGACAGGCAACTGCCTTGGCAATCCGGCACTGAATAACCACCATAAGGTGAGTATTCCAAGCAATGGAATATAGCTCACCAAGGCGAGTTGCCAGGGTGAATGCCATAACGCCTTACCTTCCCGCCAAAATAAATGCCTCATCAGCAAGCCTTATTAATGTGCTGTAAGCTTGTCGGCACGAAACAACACTGACATGCCTACCCGTAAGTCGGCAATCGTTTGCGTCGGTGTCAGTTCAACTTCAAAGGTACGCATATCAAAATCATGGCCACTTTCGGTTGAGCGCCAAGTGGCAAAATTGCCCATCACACTAATATACGACACAGTAAATTCGACTTGTTGCTCCAATGCGGGGATATCGAGCATGACGGTTTGGTCTTGTTTAAATTGCAATAGTTGATCTTCGCGCACTTGTAACACCGCCCAGGCATCACTCATATCAATAATGCTCACCACAGGGAAACCACTGGGCGCCAGCTCTCCGGCTTGCAATAACACTTCACTGACCTCCGCTTTTTTAGGCGAACGCATTTGGCTGTCGACTAAAATAGCATTGACCTCATTAACCGCGCCTGTCGCCATACGAGTCTTACCTGCCGCGGCGGCTTTGGTTTCGACGCGCGCGCCCTCTGCGGTCATGTGATACATGGCATACGCGGCTTGTTCGGTATATTTAGCGGCCTGCCATTGGGTATACGCTTCATCGCGTTTTTGCCGTGCCATCACACCTTCATCGAACAGGTTTTCAACGCGTTGATAGGTTTTTAGGCTAAGCTCGGTCGCCGCTTGAGCTTTTAACCATTGATCTTTGGCCGCCGTCACTTGCTGTTGTCTGGCACCCTTATTGGCTTCTTGTTGTACGGCTGTTGCGGCGTCGAGGCCACCTTGAGCTTGCATTAACTTGGCATCTAATTCTGGACTGCTAATGGCAAACAAAATATCACCCACATCCACCCGATCGCCTTTGCGTACCAAGACTTGCTCAACCCGCCCAGGCACTTTAGAAGAGATATTATATTCACGAGCTTCTATTTGCCCTTGCAGCACAGTAGGTTTTGGCGTAAAAGCCAGCATCACACCGTAGCCTAACAATAATATAAGTACGACCAATGTGACGACTGCGATGATCTTGTTAGCCCGCATAAGCAGCCTCCTGAAGTTGAGTTCGGTTAATAAATTCATCCACTTGACCGCTAATGGCCATCACGTTGGCATAGGCTTGCATATAACGATATTTAGCGCCTAATTGCTGCGTTTTCACCGCTGTTAGACTTAACTCGGCATCGACCCTATCAATTGACGTTGATAAACCTTGATTGAAGGACAACTCTCGCAAACGCAGATTTTCGGTCGCTAGCGCTAATGATACATTCAGCGCATCGGCTTCTTCTTTAGCTTGCAGCATTTGCCGATAACTCTGATCAATCAACAAACTTAAATCTTGTTTGGTTTGCGCTTTGGTATAACGCGCTTGCAGTAAAGCACTTTTCGCCGCTTGCACTTTACCACTGCGGCCATCACGGCTAATTAACGGTATGTTCATGCCGATACCCACCATCCAGTCTGGCTCCACTTGAGCAAATAAGCTGTCATCTTCATACAAGGTATAATTACCGTATAAATACACTGTGGGGTAATAACTGCCTTTTTCTAAATCCACTAACCCATTGGCTTGGGCTTCTTTGGCTTCGAGTAGCTTTAATGCCGGATGCTGAGTTAATGTCAGCTGGCTAAGATGCGGTAATGACGGTTGTTGCTTGAGTAAGAAAAGCGCCGAGATGGGATCCACCGACGGTATATGCAGCATCCGCGCTAAGGCAATTTCGGCCATTTCATATTGGCGTTTTGCTTTGCCCCAGTTCACTTTGGCATTTTCCAACGCGACCTGGGCATTTAAGCGTTCCACTTTGGCGATTTGGCCTTGTTGCTCTAATTTTTGCGCATGAGTGACATGTAAGGTTAACGAGTCCACCAGCTGCTTTTGGGTATCCACTAAGGTTTTTGTCACCGAAACGGCGTAGTAGCGGTCAACTAACAGAAGAAATAACTTACGCCGAGCCAGTGCCAACTCCTGCTCAGTTTCAGACACTTGAGCAGCATGTATCCCTTGGGCGGCAGTAATTTTACCTCCGGTATAAATAGGCCACATGGCTTGTAAACTGGCACGAAACACATCTTGTTCAGTAAACGGGGTCACATAAAGTGAGCCTGGAATGCTTGCGAGCGCAGTGCCAAGATCCGCCGATAAGGTACTAGTGTCGAGGGTTGCAAGTGGATTTAAGTCACGTAAATCAAGTTCGATAGGTTTTTCGAGGCGGGTATAACTGCTGGCAATATTAAGCGCTGGATAATTTAATGCATCACCAGCATCTTCTTCTGCTTTGGCTTGATTAACCCGTTGGGTTTTAGCGTGAAGTTGATCGCTCACTTGCGCTAATTGCTGCCAAGCATGAGCAAATGTGACGGGTTCAGCAAACGCGCTCAGAGGAACGAAAAAAACACTGAGGCACAGGACAAGACTCAGTCGTCCCCAAGTCTGTGCATTGATCTGAACTTGTGCAAGCATAAACACCTCTAGAGCTATAACTCTAATTCCTTGATGAATTATAACCTAGAACCGTTATTTTCACAGCGACTGGATCATAAAGTGACGAGCGACTAGATCATAAAGTCACTAGTCACTTTTTAACACAAGATAGTGTGCATGGTTCAGATCACCCTCACTGAGCCAACAAGGCCATGTGAATAAGGTTAGCGTTAAGCGGTGCCGCCTACCGTTAAGCGATCAATTTTAACTGTGGGTTGACCCACGCCAACGGGCACGCTTTGTCCTTCTTTACCGCAAATACCGACACCCTTGTCTAAGGCTAAATCATTACCTACCATGGAAATGAGCCCCATGGCTTCGGGGCCATTACCAATTAATGTTGCGCCTTTAATGGCCTGAGTCACTTCACCGTCTTCAATTAGATACGCTTCAGAAGCAGAGAAGACAAACTTACCCGAGGTAATATCAACTTGGCCACCACCAAAGTTAGGCGCATAAATGCCTTTTTTCACTGACTTAATAATGTCGGCTGGGTTTGACTCACCTGCATTCATATAAGTATTGGTCATGCGCGGCATAGGTAAATGTGCATAGGACTCACGACGACCATTACCTGTAGGTGTTTGGCCCATTAAGCGCGCATTGAGCTTATCTTGCATGTAACCTTTTAAAATACCATTTTCAATCAAGGTGGTTTTTTGGCTTGGCACGCCTTCATCATCGATGCTTAATGAACCACGACGATTTTCCATGGTGCCATCATCGACTATGGTGACTAACGTCGATGCTACTTGTTGACCCATCTTGCCGCTAAAAGCACTGCTGCCTTTACGGTTAAAGTCACCTTCTAAACCATGACCGACCGCTTCATGGAGTAACACACCAGGCCAACCGCTGCCTAACACTACGGTCATTTCGCCTGCTGGCGCATCTATGGCATTCACATTAACCTGAGCTTGGCGAACGGCTTCGCGGGCAAATTCAAAACTCTGCGGTAGACCCGTCGCATCTGTGGCTAAAAAGGCGCTGTAATCGTGACGTCCACCGCCACCAGCACTGCCACGCTCACGTTTTCCTTTATCTTCTAAGATAACGCTACAGTTAAAGCGCACTAATGGACGAATATCTGCGGCTAATGTGCCGTCACTGGCAGCAATCAAGATTTCTTCATGTACGCCAGATAAGCTGACGACTACCTGAATAATGCGGCTGTCGAGGCTACGAATATAGGCATCGGCTTGCTTTAACAGATCAATTTTCTTCACTTCGTCCATAGCAGCTATTGGATCGGCACTGTCATACAGTTTATGGGCTGTTTGGCGCTTAAAGGCTTGTACTTGATGCTGTTCGCCGGCGCTGGCAATACCGCGGGCCGCTTTGGCTGCGGCATCTAATGCCGCAGGGGTGATTTCATCTGCATAAGCAAAACCGGTTTTTTCGCCGGTAATAGCGCGCACACCCACCCCACGTTCAATATGAAAACTGCCTTCTTTGACAATGCCATCTTCTAGTACCCAAGATTCATGGCGACAAGCTTGAAAATACAAGTCTGAAAAATCAATATTGTGTTGATGGATCGTGCGTAAGTAACCTTGCAGTCCGTCTAAGGTTAATCCGTCGTGCAATAAACTTTGCTCTACTTGGGCTAAAAATGGCATTAAATTTCTCTTTAGTAATTGGTGACGCGTGCTGCGAATTCAGTGTTAATCCAGGCTCATTCAGTATTATTTCAACTGTGGCTCTATAAATCGATTATGGCCGCTCACTGGCATTTGTTGACGAATACGGCGTAGTTCCGTTAAATCGACTTTAGCTTGTACCCAGCCACATTCGCTGGCTTTTTCGGCAATCACTCGGCCCCATGGATCGACTATCATGCTGTGACCCCATGTTTGTCGACTGCCTTGATTATGTTGTCCCCATTGCCCAGCCCCCAATAGATAACATTGAGTTTCAATTGCTCGGGCTTGTAACAGCACTTGCCAATGCGCGGCGCCAGTCACTTTAGTAAACGCTGAGGGTAACGCAATATAATCCGCCCCTGCTAAGCGTAACGCTCGAAATAGGTCACCAAAGCGGATGTCATAACAAATGGCTAAACCGACTTTGCCAAAGGGAGTATCAATCACACTAAGGTGATCGCCCGGATGAAAGGTATCACTTTCGCGATACGTTTTGGTATCATCACTCACATCAACATCGAATAAATGCAGTTTATCGTAATGACCTAGGGTGGCGCCATGATCATCAAAAAAATAACATCTGCTGAAGACTCTACCATCATCAGCGCGCATGGGAATGGTGCCAGCAATAAAATACACTTGGTATTGTTTCGCCATTGCCGCTAATGCGTCTTTAAGCTCGCTTTGGTGCTCACTGCCAGCATATTCAAGTTGTTGACTTTCATGGCCACCAAACAATAAACAGCACTCAGGTAACACCACTAATTGTGGTTCATTGTTATCCCGAGGTAAGTTGTTAAGCTGCGAGTCGACAAACGCGAGATTGGCTTTGACATCGCGGCTGCTTTGGCATTGTAATAAGCTGATTTGCATCTCGAGCTCCTTGTAGCATCACGACATTAGTCGCTGGATTGACCGCAGACTGCCTGATTAAATGGCTGCCAGTGGTTAGCAGTTGCTCAGCGGAAAGTGGATTATCGATAACCGACATGCGCACAGTTGCTGGCATGCTCTGTGGAATATTTTCCCCGGATGTTGAGCTTTTACTGCTGCGCTTAACATCGGCTTCTGCTTTAGATTCTACTTTAGTATTGGCTTTAGTACCAAGGATAGGTTCAGCACTGGCATCTTCCACCTGCGGTAAAATAGCCTCAGGAATTTCAATTTCTTTACTCTTACGCTCAAGCTCTTCTAATTGCGGGTTTGCCATGGTGCCAGTGACTCGGAAGCGAATTTCTGCAATCACTTCAATCACAGGTTCTAACACTTTCGTCAGTGCAAACGCACCTAAACCTAAGGTCCACGCACTGGTACTCAATAACACCACTGTGGGTACACTGGAGGCAAGCTGCGGCACAAAACGAATATCGTAGTTTAAGCTTTGAGTAGTTAAGTCGGTGTAACCTCGCACACGCATATTACCGGCTATGGCATCCATTTCGGCATCTGTGGTTTTAACCACCCCATTATCAATCGCCAGATTACCGTTAAAAGTATTGAAATATAAACCTTCGCCGAACATATCTGAAAAATCTAACGATAATTTACGTAACAGTGAGTCTAAACTAAATAACGAAAATACCCGGGCGCCTTTATCACTAATCTGCGACAGATGACCCTTGCCTAAAGCAAACTTAAGTTGGCCGTTTAAGGTGTCCAAGGTGAAATGATAAGGCGCGCCTTGCCAAGATAGCTGGCCAGTGAGATCCAATGGCGCATCTTGTACCCCAGGATTGATGTTTAATATTGTTGATAAATCATCAAACTTATCAGCCTGCAAACTGATATCGAACCAGGTTTTATCCATGTCATTTTCGAGCGACCATAACCCATTAGCCTGTAAGGTAACAGTCGGTTGCGTTAATGACAGCGTTTGAAATTGATAGCCTTGTTTATGGGGTAAGCCTTGCAATACTAAGTGTCCTAACGCTAAGTCGTTCACCCTAAAATCATCCACATCTATCGCTAAGGTAGGCAGATATTGCAACATGGACGTCGGGGTACTCTTTGTTTGCTCAACCATGCTGGCCGTGGGAAATAAATGCAGTTTTTGGGCGACCACTTTAATCCCTTGATCGCGCCAGTTAGGGTAAAAATCGATACGGCCCGCAAACTGTTGCGATTCAGCCTCAAAGCGCCATACATTTGCTGTGGGCTGGGCATCAAAGTGTAATTTATCAAATGATTGACCCAACACCTTTAATTGGTCAATGTCAGCATGCACACCCACTAATTGAGGGAATGCTGTTGCCGCATTGGCAACCACTGTGGTGACAACTGGATTGTCTTGGGTTGTCGTCCCTAGCAGCTCGTCTGATATGACAATACGATCGCGCACCGACGATGTGACGACGTCAGGTTTAGCGGTAACATGAAAGCGATTAATGATCGGCAGCCATTGCGCTAACGCTATGCTAGGCAGATCTAAATGTATGTGCCCTTGTTGCTTGTTTAATTTATCACCCAAGGTGAAAAGACGACCTATCATCACATCATAAAAAGCCAGCTGACTGCCATTGTCAGCATTAAAGCCACCCCAAAAATCCACATCATTAGCCAATTTAATGCTTAACGAAGATTGTTTATTATCGCCAATCAGATCCACGGTTAGCTTTCTAGGCTCGGCTGCAGATTTTTGATACCGCATAGGTAAATCCAATGAGGTCCCGATAAGATCGGAATTAGCAGAGACTTGTAAGCTGTAACCACTGGGATCAAAAATCATGGTTAAGCCACCCTTCCAGTCCATTTGTCCGTGGTAAGTGTCACTCAATGGATTGTGTAAACTGGCAGGCAGAGCGTCAAGATCCCATTGGCCACGCATATCGACATTTAATGCTAAATTGCTGTTGTGTTTACCGGTCTTTACGCTAAACGTTAACGGCTGTTGAAATAATTTAGCCTTAATATTCTTACCTTCAATCAATTGATTTACAAAGTTCACTTGGCCAGACACCCCCTGTAAATCTAAACCAGGCGTGTTAATAAACACTGGGTTATTATCCAATATGACTTGGCCTTTGATCAATTTTTCGCCCCCTTTATATAAGGGAATAGCGAGATCTAATTGGGTATTGATTTGCCGTTTGATCTGCACTACATCTAAGGTCGCGCCCACAGAATCACGCAGCGGAGAGGCATTAATTACTTGGGTGGCAGCTTGAGCATCGGTAGTGATATCGGCCTTGACGGTTAATAATGACGCGTTGCCCAATTGTGGAATAGCCACTTGCGCGCCATCAACAGTAACCTTATCAAGCTGACCTTGGTCAATATGCAAATCCATCATGGCATTTTCAAACAAGGCCGAAAGGGTTAGCTCGCTGACCGCGGGCCAATTAGGTTGAAACTTAAAGTTGCCATTGTCTAGGTTAAATGCGGCTTGGAATACACCACTGTGATCCTGATAAGGAAAACCGCCTAATGCACCATGCCAGACGACTTGCGCGTCGTTGACTCGCCCGGCAACTAATCCGCCATTAAGATAATCAACTAAGTTTGGACTCATGGCCATCAGCGGGAAATAACGTCCCGCATGGGCGACATCATTGAGGGTTAAGTGGGCCGCCAATCCCATATGAGTCTGCTCAGCAAACTCAAGATTGAGGCTCGCTTGCAGGGCAATATCATCATTGATTAATTCAATGTTAGGCACAGTAAGACGCTGTTGCTCTAAATCATAACGGCCCATAAGGGTACTGCCGTGAAGCGCTAATGGTTGGCTAAAACCATCCCTAAAATCGACCGTATAGTCTTGCTCTGGTAAGCTAAATTCAAGCCGATTATTCGCCCAAGTTAATTGCGCATCAATCGGGCTCATCCCTGGGATGGACTCATAAGCTTGCCACTGTAATTGCTGTAAGTTGACCTTAGCGATAAACGGCTTGTCGAGTGGTTTATACAGCCTAATAGGGCCAATTTGACCTTGAGGATCCATTTGCTGCCAACGGTTTACTTGCAGTTTGCCTAACCCCGGAACTAACGGCAGCATGGGCTCTAGGTACGACGGAAAAAGGTGATCCGCATAACCAAATAAATCACCCTCACGGGAGCCTAGCGTCAACGTAAGCGCTGGCCACGTTTGATCATTAGTCGATAAATCTAAATCGTGACTCTCGATTTTCCAACCATCAAGCTCTGGCGTCCATTGTAATGAACCAGAATGAATGGCAAATTTTTGCTGAGTATCCGCATCATGCCATTGTAACCAACTGGGTTTAAACACCAAGATCCCATCTTGGATTTGACGCTGTGAAAATGTCATCCACGCATCGAGGTTGATCACACCTTCAAATTCAATATTGTCCGTGTTTTTTTGCGCAATATGTTGTCTGGACGCCCATTCGCCTAAGTCTAATGAGTTGGCGCTAACGTACAGCTGGCCTGCGACCGTATCAGGTTGATTACCATCACCGGTAAGACTAATCCGCAGGGTTAATTGCTCTTGCTGTGACTTAAGCTGATCCACATAGATGATACCTTCTGCTTGGTGATGATTAGTGGTGTTTTGCCACAGCAGATTATCGATAAAAATCGGTTGGTAGTCTTGCTCTTGACTGACTAATTGTAATGACCCATCGGTGATCGAGAAATGCGCTAACTGTTCCAATAATACTCGATACAACCAATCAAGGTTAACCTGTTCAGCAGGTGTGGCCTTAGTATCAGAAGCGGCTAATTCATCGAGGTTTAACGCCACTTTAACGCCATCAAACACCACAGTTTCAATCTGCGGGCTTAAGGTGAAGACCGACTGCCAAAAATCGAGTTTAATATGCACATGTTGACTAATAACGGTAATAGGCAGGTTTTTTTGCGGCGGTAAGACTAAATTGTTAACGGTTAGCGCTGGCCCAAAAGCTTGCCATTCGGCACTCAGTTCACCCATTTGCACATGCACTTGGTATTCGCTTTCAAGGTAATGAATTAACTCAGTACGCACTTCAGGAATATGAGGCAACAAGCCGCGAATGAGGCTAACCACCAATGCAAACAGCACTAGTGTAATGGCCAGCATTTGCCAACCTAATCTATTGAGAGTGACAGTCCGAGTCGTCGACACTACATCATCACCACATCGTATTTACTTTGAGTATATAAAGGTTCATTTTGCAAGCGAATACGCTTACCAATGTACACTTCTAACTCTGCCAGTAAATGCGACTCGTCACCACTAAAGCTCATGTATACCGCCGGTGAGCAGTACAATAAAAACTCGTCGGCTTTATAAGCTCGGTCTAAACGAATAATTTCCCGAAAAATTTCGTATGACACAGATTCCACCGTTTTCATGGTGCCGGTACCTTGGCAAGATGGACATTCACCACACACCACATGTTCTAAACTTTCGCGAGTACGCTTACGGGTCATTTCGACCAAGCCCAAACCCGAAAAGCCACTGACGTTGGTTTTGACTCTATCTAATGCCAATGCCGCCTGTAAACTTTCTAACACGCGCGCTTTATGCTCATCAACGATCATATCGATAAAATCGATAATGATAATCCCACCTAAATTACGTAACCGCAATTGCCTCGCAATCGCCTGGGTGGCTTCGAGGTTGGTGTTAAAAATCGTTTCTTCTAAATTGCGATGTCCAACAAACGCGCCAGTATTAATGTCGACCGTGGTCATGGCTTCGGTTTGATCAATAATCAAATAACCGCCCGATTTAAGTTCGACTTTACGCCCTAAAGCGCGCTGAACTTCATTCTCAACATCGTACAATTCAAAAATAGGGGCTGGGCCAGCATAATGGACGATTTTGTCAGAAATTTCAGGCATAAACTCGTGCGCAAACTGTTGTAATTCAGCATAGGTTCGGCGTGAATCCACTTGAATATGATCGAGTTCAGTGCCAACAAAGTCACGAATAATTCGCACCGGTAATGCCAAGTCTTGATACAGTAACGTGGTGCCTTTACGCTTACGACGTTCACTGACCTTAACCCACACGCGACGTAAAAATGCCGCATCTTGGGCAAGTTCATCTTCGCCAACATTTTCAGCGGCGGTGCGGATAATAAAACCGCCATCATCGTCAACATAAGGCAAGGCAATGTTTTTAAGACGTTGACGCTCTTGTTCCAGTTCAATGCGTTGTGATACGCCGACATGGCTAGAACCGGGCATAAAGACTAAATAACGTGAGGGTAAGGTAATATCGGTTGTCAGGCGAGCCCCTTTCGTGCCGAGTGGATCTTTAACCACTTGCACCATAATGTCCTGACCTTGACGAACCAGCTCAGCAATATCACGCACCACAAAGTGGCCTTTTTCGACATCGGCAACACATTCGGTATGGGGGACAATGTCAGAAGCATGTAAGAAGGCGGCTTTATCCAGCCCAATATCAACAAATGCAGCTTGCATTCCAGGCAAAACTCGACTGATTTTACCTTTATAAATATTGCCCACTAAGCCGCGTTTCATCCGCCGCTCAATATGAACTTCTTGTAACACCCCGTGCTCGACTAAGGCCACTCGCGCTTCGGTCGGCGTCACATTAATGAGTAATTCTGTGCCTTTTTTACGCTGTGCTTTTATATTCATAAGCCACCAGTATTGAGGTCATGCTCCAATGGTAATATTGACAGCAGCTGCACTACCGTAGATGACCGTCAAAGCAAAAAGTGTTTAAGTGTGCTGCATCATGCAGGCTAATAATTCACGCGTTTCAACTAAAGGTAGACCAACGACAGCAGAATAACTGCCTGTAATCGATTTAACAAAACAGCCACCCAGTGCTTGTATGCCATAAGCCCCGGCTTTATCCATAGGTTCACCCGAGGCAACATACGCCTCAATATCGGCAGTAGATAATTCACAAAAGCTCACTTGGGTACGGCATAATCGGCTAAAGGTATGCTCGCCATCGGTTAACGTCACCGCGGTCATCACTTCGTGAGTCTGACCCGACAATAATCTCAGCATACGCTTAGCATCATGGTGATCGCTTGGCTTACCTAATATCAACCCATTTAACACCACAATGGTATCCGAACCCAGTACTTTAGGGGCCATAACATGGCCACTAAGCGCTAAACCTGCTTGGGCTTTTTCACGGGCTAAACGGCATACATATTGTACCGCTGTTTCGCTCGGTAAAGGTGTTTCATCAATATCGGGGGCAACTAACTCGAAGCTAAAACCAAGATGACTAAAGCCTGCTTGAACCAATAATGCTTTTCTTCTTGGCGATGTTGAAGCCAGTACCCATGTCATCGAATATTTACTCTCGTTAGTGTACCTAAAATAGTCAGGTTATCGGCTCAGATCAACGTACTTTATAATGGCGGCGCATATTGCGCAGCACCCAAAACACCCACCACCAAATAAATAAACTCGAAATCGCAGGTAAAAACATGTCAGCATCAAATGGCGTCGCCCCTACAACAACAAACTGGACCCAAAATACCACCAGATGATAAATACAGATAAAACAAGCCACCAGTAATGACTGTTGCCAGCGAGGATAATTTCGTAGCTGTTGACACAACAACACCACAATATAAATCACCAGCGACAAGGCTAATGAGCGGATCCCTAAATGGGCCCCCAGTAGCACATCCAGCATCACCCCTAGCAACCACGCGGTCAAAATACTGTAACGGTGCGGTAGTGCCATCGCCCAATACATCATCACCATAAGCAGCCAGTCAGGCCGCCACGCGTCGACGATTTGAGGCAGTGGCATAATCTGAAACATCATCCCAATAAATAATGTCAGCCAGACCACTAAGCGACCATTAGCAATATGCGCGCTCATTGGTTTACCTCGCTTGTGTCTGGCGTAGTCGTGGTTGCTGAGGATTGACCTTGAGATGCCAATGGGTTCCCAGCGGCTGCCGCACTAGCTGCCGCGCCGCTCATCAACCCTGATATATCAGTAAATGGTTTGGTTTCATCTGGCCAAATAAGCAATACATATCTGATCCGATCAAGCGCCGCTAAAGGTTGCGCATTAATTACCGCATAGCTCTGACCATCATCACGGGAGACACTAATAACCCGGGCGACGGGATAGCCTTCTGGAAAGCGATCACCCAAGCCCGATGTGACTAATAAATCGCCCGCCATGATGTCAGTACTTTTAGCCACATGACGTAATTCAATTTGATCAATATCCCCCATACCATTGGCAATAGCACGCACATCGTTGCGGGTCACCCGCACAGGAATACCATGGGTCGTATCTGACACCATCAACACGCGACTGGTAAACTCGCTAACTTCGACCACCTGACCCACCACACCTTGAGCATCAACCACGGGCTGACCCACATAAACCCCAGCTTGGGCACCATGATTTAACACCACAAATTGTCGAAAAGGATCGCTGGCAACTTCCATCACTTCTGCCACCATTTTGCGAGAGTCCATATACACAGGTGAACCGAGTAATGCGCGTAGGCGTTCATTCTCTTGACGCACATGTTCAAAGCGCTGTAACCGTTCTGACATGAGGAGTTGTTGGCGTAATAGTTCTTTATTTTGCAGTTCAAGCATATTGCGAGTCGCAAATGCCTCAGCCGACCAGTCGAGCACGACACCGGGTACATTGGCTAAAAACTGTAGTGGACTTAACACCGAGGATAAAGACTGGCGAATAGGATCAAGGCGATAATTAGTCATCAGTAATGCCACCGACAAAATAATTGCCAGTGTCAGTCTAAATTGACTTGAGACACCACGAACGAAAATTGGTTTCATAAATAAATAGTTGGCAACTTTGTTAATCCATTACATGCCATTAACAAAGCTGCTCAGCAGATAATAATTAGTTCTCCTCAGAGAACAAATCACCACCGTGCATATCAATCATTTCAAGGGCTTTACCACCACCACGAGCAACACACGTCAGCGGATCCTCAGCAACCATCACCGGAAGACCCGTTTCTTGCATTAATAAACGGTCGAGATCACGAAGCAATGCACCACCGCCGGTTAATACCATGCCGCGCTCAGAAATATCTGAAGCTAGCTCTGGTGGCGTCTGTTCAAGGGCAACCATGACCGCGCTAACAATGCCAGATAATGGCTCTTGCAATGCTTCTAAAATTTCATTGCTGTTTAAGGTAAAGCTTCTTGGTACACCTTCGGCAAGATTACGGCCGCGGACTTCAATTTCTAGGACTTCATCACCTGGATATGCAGTACCAATGGTATGTTTAATCCGCTCAGCCGTGGCTTCACCAATTAAACTACCGTAGTTACGACGCACATAATTAATAATGGCATCATCAAATTTATCACCACCAATGCGTACTGATGAAGAATACACCACGCCATTTAACGAAATAATCGCCACTTCAGTAGTACCACCACCGATATCGACAACCATAGAACCGGTCGCTTCTGACACGGGTAAACCCGCACCTATAGCCGCGGCCATAGGTTCTTCAATAAGGTACACTTCACGTGCGCCCGCACCCATTGCTGATTCGCGAATGGCGCGACGTTCTACTTGAGTTGCCCCCACAGGCACACAAACTAAAACTCGTGGACTGGGGCGAAAGAAACTGTTGTTGTGCACTTGTTTAATAAAGTGCTGAAGCATTTTTTCGGTCACATAGAAATCGGCAATGACGCCATCTTTCATTGGACGAATAGCTTGAATATTACCCGGTGTTCGACCGAGCATTTGTTTTGCCTCAGTCCCCACTGCAGCAACTGATTTTGGGCCATTACTATTGCGTTCGCCTCTAATGGCAACCACGGAGGGTTCGTTCAGCACGATGCCTTCATCGCGAACGTAAATAAGTGTGTTTGCAGTACCTAAATCGATCGATAGGTCGTTAGAAAAAATGCCGCGCAGCTTTTTGAACATGTATCAGGCCTGTATCTGTGGAGTCAGAAGAAAAAAATCAGCTAACTTTATCAATGACACCCACATTCTACAAGAACATAATAGGTTAACAATTGCTAATCCGGCGTTTTTTTTACAAAAGTCATTAAAAAATCAAGATTCGCGCAATTTTAAATCAAAAAAGCGCAAAATGGCGGTTTTTCATCCAGATCACTGGCCCACTTCGTGCCAATAAATGACTCTATCATGGCCTCGGTAGCGACCAAAATAAGCACTGGCTCTTGGGTCAGAGAGCGGAGTCGAACTTGCTTGGTCCCAATCCCAATACCACTCAAGCCAATCGGCGACGGGTAACGGTGCAGTCACTTGACCTCGATAAGGCTCCGAACCGGTGTTTTGCCATAATAAGGTTAGTTGGCCAAGGCTCGTTGCAATGTTCACGCTATTGTCGTCATCGCCATCACTGCGGGTCACCGTTTGGCCAGACGCTAATCGTGGGGTATATTTTTCGTTTTCGGTGCCATCAAGCGCATCGCTAACTTGAGTACAGTTATCATTGATGTTAGTTATCCAACCGCTGCCATTCCAATATTGTGCATAGATTGGCATACGCAGGATTTCATTTTCAGGGCCATAGGTATTGTCCATCACCACCCTGCCATGACGTAAATCTTCAATTGACAATTGTTTCGCGCAGTTGCTGTCGGCGCAAAGACCAAGGCTGCCTGCTCGCATATCAGGTGAGGCAATAAATGACACATTTGGTGTCTCATGATCAAAAACTTGTACGCCGATAGCTAACTGACTAAATGGGCCATCCACACCCGGGGCCGCTGTGCGACTCACGTTAGCTTGGTAATTCAGGCCGACGCTTGCTTGGCCTAAAGCCCAAGTGCCAGCATTGATAGGCAGAGCACTTAATCTGCCGCTCAAATCCACATTATTAGCCGCATTAATATCAGTATTTTTACCAACCAATCTCGCCGTCGCTGTAGCAAAGGTGCCTTGATAATTTTGGGTTACGTAAGTACCAGTATTGACCGCACTTAATGTTAATGCCATATCAAATGGTTGATCCATATAACTAAAGCTACCGCAAGATGGCCATACATTTGAGCTACTAACAAAGCGGTCTGGCACAAAACGGCCTATATTAGGAGAAACAGCCAATGGAATATCATAGAAACTCGAGCCCAGATAATTGCTTGGTGGCTTAGCGGTAAACTTAAACACCCCCACTTCGGTTACCGATTGTGGCACGGTATTACTGTTAGTGGCTTCTGTTGCATGATCATATTGTGATGTTCCAATCTCACCTAACACACCTCCGGCCGGAGCAACCAATTGATGCCCTAATACAATGTCATCATGGGCATAATTAGGGGTGTTATTGTTGTTAACGCAGAAATTGGTATCGCCGTCTGACTCCCAGGCCTTACCTTGAATAATTAAGTTAAATGACTCGCCGGCTTTTTTGTAAACAGTACAAGTACTGTCACCTACAGAGCACTCTGCAGCACTCTCTCCTGCAATCTCTTCAGGGGTAACACACAAGCCCACCGGAAAGCTGACAAACTGATCAGACCCTGTCATAACCAAGCCTTGCTCATCGCCTGTGCCGGTATATTTGGCATCTAGCTGCATTTGCCCTGCATCGGGGTAGTTAACAATAATATTTGCTTTACCTTCTGCATCGAATGTCAACTCAAGGGCGGTTGCTGATGAACTTTGCTTCTCTACAACCGTATTATTTACCGTTAATGATTGACCATTTATTGATGAAATAGGATCTATATAAGTACTCCAAAAATCGACGGTTTTATTCGTACTCTCAAACATAGGGACACATTGCTGGGTCTCATCGGAGGTGTTCACTGCACTGATTGAAATAGTGCCTGTCGGTTTGTTAGCCAATTTATCTGGCACATCAAAAATAAAGCCACTATCAGCAAACACCAAGTTACAACTTGCTACACTCGCTGCACCACCATTAATACGGCACAAGGTTTCACTGAATGCTTTAGTACTTGGCGTAGATCCTGTAACACCTAAAGTAACTGCGCCAGGGGTATTACGTCTTAGTTGTAAATCTGATTTTTGCCCGCCAGTAAACGTTATCACGTTACCACCAACCCAACCTCCACCACCGGTAACAGTTGCAGGGCTTAAGGTTGCTGTAACAGCATCGGGCACTGTCTGCGTACAATCCACATTGGCACACGCTTTTATCGACAATGTTTTAGGTGCACAGGTAATCCCTTGTCCAGAGTATGAATACTCAAAGTGATCTATTTTTACTTCAACTGGATTTGATTTAAGTGCACAAATTTCGACATTATCAATTTCATGAATATTGGTTGAACCGCCTGTAGAGCCAGTCAAGGACAACAAAAAATTGTCTGGTAAATCGGCTTGAGTAGAGATGGCAGCCGCATCAAATTCAGGAATAATCTCGACAAAACCACTGCCACTATCACGTTCAACTTTCACTAGTGATTGGTTAGCAATTTGTGAATCCAGCGTAATACGATAACGATGAGCTGGTGAGGTATTATTGTCATCAACGGTAGGAGATAAACAACTACCACTCGGATTAGTGGTACCATCACTACACGAACCATGTAAATAAGGATAACCTTCTGTACCAGAACCAGAGCCTCTAACCGCAACCGATTGCTTACGACGCCCAGGTCCACTAGGGCCGCCCTCGGTTGAGAAGTTACCAAACTCATCTATACCAAACCCTAACCAGCCGCCTGCAAAACCATCCACAGTTGAACGAGCGCCATATCCTAATGGCCCGCCATAGGCTCCTGCTTGTGGTGTAATAGCGCTATCTGACAGCACAAAAGCAATACCATCTGCCCCACTCCCATCATAAGCATAATAATCAAATTCTATGGTGACTAAATTGTCTTTGGCTGAAAATAATCGTTGGTAAGTCGATGAGGTTGCTTGATTTGGTTCTGCTTGAGTGACTTGTAAGCGGTTACTAACAATAGCAGGCGTAAAACTACCTCGACTATTTGATACAACCCAATCGTCCCCTAGATCAGTACGATCAAATTTATCAGTAAAACACTGGCTAACGGATTCTAGTGTTTCAAAAGCAACAAAGCTGTATTCTTCCCCAACATGGCTGCGCTCATCATCGCTATAAGTATCTTCGTCTACGACCATGCTGACTTTGTCGTTAGTCAACTGACAACGACGAAGCCAGCCGCCATTGTTACCTTTACGACTATTCTTACCCGCCACCAGTATAGGAGCATTAGTAAACCCCTCTAATTCAGTCGTTTCACCACATTGATAGCTAATATCTTTAGTACCACTATCGCTAAAAGTTTGCGCGTTGCCAAAATGGTAATTAACGGCGCTACCTCCAAGTGTTAGCGTACCAAAACCTGATGGTACTGATAAATAAGCAATAGTTTCATTTTCAATTTTTCCATTTCCGTTACTGTTACCGTTACCGTTACTGTTACTGTTACCGTTACTGTTACTGTTACCGTTACCGTTACTGTTACCGTTACTGTTACCGTTACTGTTACTGTTTCCGTTACCATTACCGTTACTAAGTTTGCATTTACCATTATTATTATTATTATTATTTCTTACCTCTGAGGTATCCATCGCTAGCCTGAGGACATCGCCATTATGTTGAGAGGTACTGGTTAGCCAACAATCATTATTTTGAGTTTGAATTTGATTTAATAACACGTCTTGCGTATCGGGTAACGTGACATCTAGATATTGGTCAGTAGAGTCAATCAAAGCCTCATTTTGCAATACTGATCCAGCAATTAATTTTGTTCCGTTACTTAAATCATAAGTCCCCGATGTAACGGCAATCCAGTGTACTTCAGGCATGTTATTAGATCCTACATACCCATTACTGGATGATTCAGGTTCTTGTTGTGACCAAGTAAAACCTTGGGCTGACACACTATCAATGAATACCGATGCAGGGCCATCATCGTTACTATTACTTTCCCCAACAGTTGGCATTAAAAATACCAATGGCGTCACATCCGTTGCAAATGCCGAGTCAAAGACCACTGTACCAGAACCAGCACTGGGCGCTGACTTACCAAACTGAATATGAAAAGTCGTCTCAGCTGCAACAGACTTGCAACCATCGGCTCCAATTATATTGCTGGCGCCTAATGTGACGGCTCCGGTATTGGTAAACAGACCACCACAAGTAGCATCGATGCCTGTTAACGTAGTGAACGCTCCGGTTTCAATGTAAGAATCCGCAAAAAAATTACCAATTAGATCAGCACTGGCACCTACGGATGTGTAGCTCGACGCATTCCAAGTAATAGTGCTGTTAGCAGTTACATCCTTTAATACTATTTGAGTGCTCGCACCAAAGGCAATGAAGCTCTCGCTATTGATAAGCCAATGACCATCTACGCCTTCGCCATCAAATGTCATGGTTATGCCTGCAGTCGTCGTAAGAGCCGTGGCATGATAGACGCCCTTTTTGAGCGTACGATCTTCGGTCATCGATGCAGGGAGCTGATTTCCAGCAGGGGCTGTCATCTCGGCAAGCTCAGCTTGTACAGCTTGTACATCTATGGATTCATTGGGATCGTTAGTAAACTGCTCAGGACTATTCTCTGTAGTTGCACCACCGACACTGGCATCTTTGGCGAGCGTCACCTTGGTTCCGGCTCTAGCATTACCGGCCACAGCGGCATCCTTGCCAAGCGCTACAGCGCCGGTTCCGGCTTGAGCATTGCCACCGACTATGACATTGGCTCCAAGTGTTAGGGCGGTTCCGGCTTGAGCATTGCCACCGACTTTTGCCTCCGCGCCAAGATCTGCGGCAGCTCCAGCTGTAAAATGACCACCGATGGTTGAATCCGCACCAATAGTTCCGGCGTCATGGGCCTCAATATAGCCACCGACTTTTGCCGACTTGCCGAGGGTTACAGCGGCTCCGGCCACAATATTACCACTCACACTTGTACTTGCACCGAGGGTTGCGGCTGCTGTTGCTTGAATATTGCCACCAACGATTGAACTTGCGCCCATTGTAATGGCAGCACCGGAATAAATCGTCAGGCTATCAAGGGGGGGATCTAACTGCGGCGGCAGATCCGCTTGTGCACTAGACACAAAAAAAACGACCTGTAGAGTAAAAATATATTTAAGTAACTTAATTCCCACGCGCTTCTACCTCTACTTGGCGACTGACTCGCAAACAAGTTGAACTGCTTGAATTGCCAGTACAATTACCGGTTTCACATACCGCCGAACTGTTAATGCGATATTGAATCACACTGCCCACAGTTGCCGTATTACAACTCAGTGTCACGGTACAATTATGAAATCCGGCTAACCCGGCTGGCGGGAACCATTGTGATGGCTCAGCAGTACACGTTGCCGCAGTGCCATCAACTGGAAACAACTCAGCCAATGCCGCATCGGCGCCACTATTGGCACTAAATAACGCCCGCGTGCCCCACACTTCCATATTGACCGACTCATCGGCGTCGCCAACAATACGAATTAAACTCGCAGCAATAAGAAACATCACCGTTAGCACAAAGATGCCAATGATGAGTGCACTACCTTGCTGCGAATTTTGGCTTAATGTCAATTTAGGGTACATTCATCACCTGCACTTGATGTTGATAGTTGAACGTTTCACCGTTGACGCTAAACACAGGTTGTAAATGCACTATGGCATTGGTCATTAACGTTGCTGGGGTAAGAATAATTGCTGGATTATCCGCTAACATATTGGTGATATTTTGTGCCATTAATACTCCATCACCCATCACTGTTGGCAACATTGTTGGTTCTGGCTGATCCACCATATAGCCATAGTTTTGGTATAAGCGCAGATCAAGATTAGTGGCCGTTCGTATAAAACAATAACTCATCGGCTCCTGTGCCACATATAAGCGTTTTAACGGTGAAGCCTCAGTAAACTGCCCACTTTGAGTTAAGGAAATAGTCAGTTGGTCGCCCGATTCTGCCACACTTTGCACGGTAAATCGTTTAGCGGTTGTCCCTAGGGGATGATAGATTTCTGTAGTTGTTAATGGATAAATCAGCACTGATTGAGCGGCGGTAATTGAACCAACGCTTTTCATCGCCGTTAAGCTATTTTGTGCTGTTTGCGGAAAAAACGGCGCATCAAGATACGATGTGCTGGTGCTAATGGGTAATAATTCTAGGCATTGGTAACTGCCATCGGTTGCGGTTAACACTCGCATGCTATTAGGCACGGCGTTACGGATATCGCGGGTCATCCGCTCAATCCCAAAACGGCTTTGACTGAGCACTTGATCGACCGCACTGGATTCTACAAATATACGAGTGCCAAATATCACAAAACTACTGACCCCGACAATAATAATCCCTAAGATTAAAATGACCGTAACCAGCTCAATCAAGGTAAAACCCGCCATTGTTGCTGGGCGCCTACGTGACATTAGTAGTTACTCCTTAGCGCTTGGTAAGTGATCACTTCACCCGCAGGCGTGGTGACGTCGACGGTAATTAATTTTTGCGCTTTAGTAGTCGAGTCGAGATACTCCACGGTCACTGTCAGTTTATAACGCGGATATGCCTGGGCATAGGTTTGGCTTGAGTTGAGCATCTTAGCGTCTTCATTCAAATCATCATAATCATCAACATCATTGAAATTATTACGGGTTTCAATACCATCAGGCGTGTCACTGTCATCAGGCCCAAGAAATGGGGTTTCATCCACTGCTAAAGCATCAGAACAAGCTGAACCTGCTGAACTACCACAGGCTGGGACACCGCCATTGGGATTGGTATTTTGATCATAACGCTTACCCCAAATCTCATTCATTACCGAATGGGCTAATTCTGCCGAACGCACCCGGTGTAATGTCGATGCTGCCCTATCGGCTTGGGGAAATAGCATGCTGGTGAGCATCACTATTGCAATCCCAATCACCATCATACCCACCACGAGTTCGATTAAGGTAAAGCCACGCTCAGATGGAGACAATTGCCGCTGTTGAGGCCTTTTCCTAAACCCTTTTTTTAGCCTTCTTGCAGGCCCTTTTACATGCTTAAGTCGAGATTGCGTTTGCATTCGCATTTGTGGTTTAGAGGGCATAAATATAGCCCTCAGACTCTACGGCTATGGTGAGGGTTTCATCGGCCACAGCAATAAAACAATGTCCTGAACACGCCGGAGATATCATGCGACCTAGACTATCAAAGGTGATCGAAAACGCTTGGCTGGCTGTACTGGCAACTGGACTGGCTAGGGCGATATGGGCGCCACCAGTAAAGGCTTGTGCTTGCTCGGTACGAACTGGATTGCTACACGTATTACCGGTTTGATCACTAAAATAACCTAAAGTATAGCCACTAGCATCCACCTCAATTTGGTAACACTGATCGGTATTTTGCATCGCTGTAAGCTGCACCAACCTGAGCTCGCTTATAAACTCATTGCGTAAGGTGTAGGCACTGTAAGATGAGTCAGATGACAGCCGCGGTAATACCGCCACGGCCAAAATGCCGATCAAAATCATGGTGGTAACCAATTCAACCAAGGTAAACCCAAGCTGAATATTGCGTTGTTGACTCACTATAATGAGGTCCTTAGCGAAATGAAGTCCTTAGCGTAATAAAGCAGTTAAAACGATTAGGCATAATTTTTTAGCAACAATGGCAACAGATAACCCCACTTAACTGGGCTGCAGCTGATCCCTATAGGCAATATTTATGTTTACTCAGTATGCCAAAAAATAGCGTAAATTATCTGTTTATTTATTGAGTTAGTTAAAAAATCATTAATGTGCATTGGTGATCCAAATGCGCTAAATGAACACTCAATATCCTGCAGTTGAGATACATTTACTAAAGATTTTCGAGCCACGTTAAAGTCATGATAGCCATCATTAACAATTATCAGCCCAATGTTAACGGATAAAATGCTCAAATCGCTATTTTAGCTTGGAGAGAAAACGCTAAAAAAAAACCTGCAAAAGCAGGCTTTTTATGACTAATCATTAATAATCAATAATTAGCAATCAAAGATTAACAATCGTCTGCATCAGGCGCTTGACTCAGTACAGGAGTTGATCCTTTAAATGATTGTGTATAAGTAAAAAAACAAGCAGCTGGTGCACCGGTTTGCCAAATTTTGACACTTGCAGCAGTTGCAGCAGTAGTACCAGCACCAGCCGTTTCTTTAATAATCCAATCTGCGGTACCAGTTGCAGTCGCACCATCAGCAACAGTACCAGCCTCAAATGTGACATCTAATGCCGCTTCTAAAGCATCTTCTGTCGCTTGAATATAACCATATGCAATGGCCACATTTGTTCCAGTTCCAATATCGACGGTATCATCTTCTTCACTCTCTACGCCAGCTAGTGCCGCCTTCGAATAAATAAGGGTATTAGCCCCTTGAATGGCGCCTCTTACACCTGCTAACGCAGACGCACGCGCATCACCTTGCAGATTAATAAACTTAGGCGCAGCGACTACCGCTAAAATACCCAGAATAATGATCACAACCACTAATTCGATTAACGTAAAACCTTGTTGTTTCTGCATTTGCATTTAAAATCACCTCTATTAAAATAAATCTCTATCCATTTTTTAATGGATAAATCGACTTGATAGCTAAAAAATTAATCATTGGTAAAAGCAACAACTTGCCCTGTACCTGGGTTATATGTGACACCTTTGGCGCCAGTTGTAGATAAATTAGGTGTTGGTGTTGCCACACCAGTAGTTTGATCTAGCTTTAATGAAGCAACCTGATGATATACACATAGATCTAAGCCGTTTACCGTAACGCCATCAACACTGATCGATGAACCGCCCACCCCGTTTTGCACACTAACGATATAGCGTATATCACTTGCATCTTCGTTAACCAATACGTTTCTAGGTGCATTTTGTAAAACTGAATCAAATACTTGCTGACATGTTGCATCTGTCATGCTCTTAGCATTTGTATTGCTGGCCCCGGTGGTAGTAGTGCCGGTCGGATAACCAAAACGCGGATCCAATGACACGCTGGTGCCGTCTAAAATCACGTTATTATTGCGTCGTCCGTCAACTTCCCATTGGGCGCGCACAAAACTCACTGCAGTGGCTAAACCGCCCGCAACACCATCGACACTGGCGTCTTCAGCATCGTCGGTGACATTTAAAAACCGCGGGATCGCCGTTGCCGCCAATAAGCCGAGGATAACAATGACAATGACCAACTCGATCAATGAAAAACCTTGTTGTTTTAATTTCATAATATTTCACTCTTGTTTAATAACGCCTATGACAGATCTTTAATCGTGCCCATAACAAAAAACAAGACCGATTTAGCGATAACCTGATGATATTAACAGTTTATTACAAATTTAACACTCGCGATACACTTTATTCATTGCTGCTTAAAAAAATAACTCTGCCCGTTTGCAATTGATAACGTAAACTGGCCTTATCCGCTGAAAAGTAACGGCAACTATGGCCATCAGCCTGATAATCGACCCTAATAGATAACTGTTGCACATCAGTGGCCAATAATTGTCGCCACAAACGTTCACAACCTTGAGCATCATAGGTGTCAATGATGGGCCAACCTTGAGCCGATAAAGTAATCCAATTATCGGTACCCATTAAGTCGCCATTGTTATTCATCACCTCTGTGCCATTATAATTAATCACCTCTGAGTTATTGTCATTAATCACCTCATTGTCATTATCATTATGTACCTTAGTGTTAGTTTGTCCCGCGTTTAACTCTGTTGCAGTTTTTGGTGTTTCAGTTTTTGGTGAATTAGGCTCATTTGATGCCAGATTATGCCAAGACAACAACATCTTATCGGGTCGACCCGATGCTAACCATTGACTGCGCACCATGGCTAAGACATTCAAAAAACGATTATGTTCAAGCGCTAAATTGCGCGCACCTAAATTGGGTGCATTATTCAAATAACGCACCCCAAAAATAGCCAGCAAGAGCAACAACACCACAATGGCAATGGCCTGCCCATAGACCTTAAGCAGCTCATTATCCGCTTTTTGTTGGCTTAACATGCCGCGATCCTTCGATTGAGGGGCAATAGCATTTAACCGCCTTTGACCACATTCAGCATATCCCACATAGGCAGATAAATACCCAGTGCCAATATCAACACGATGCCAGCCACAAACCCGATTAAAATAGGTTCAAGTTTAGCGGTCAGATTTTTTAAATCGTAATCGACCTCGCCTTCATAAAAATCAGCGGCATCATTTAATAACTGATCAATTTGGCCGGTTTCTTCACCCACGGCCACCATTTGCAATACCAAGGGGGTAAACAGTTGGCTGCTATTGGATACCCTTAGCATGGACTCACCCGATTCTATACTACGGCGCATGCCGACAATTTTATCATGCATATAAGCATTATCGACCGCATCCGCCACCAAACTTAGTGCTTGGGTCATGGGCACACCGGCACTGAGCATCATCGAAAAACAACGGCAATAACGTGACAAGGTTGAGCGCTCAATAATAGAGCCGATAACGGGAATATGCAGTTTCCATAAGTCCCACTGTTTTTCGCCTTTGGCCGTATGATGCCAATAGCGGATCCCGACAATGGCCCCAATAACGCCCACTATCATCAGCGGCCAAAAATTAACAAACAGATTAGATGTAGCAATTAATATTTTTGTCGCCCATGGCAATTCGGCACCAAAACGCGAGAACATATCCGCAAATTTAGGGATCACCATAATGTTCAAAATGATCATTGCAATGGTAATGGCGATCAAGACAAACATGGGGTAACGCATTGCGGCTTTAATCCGCCGACGGGTTTCTTGTTCTCGCTCGATATACCCAGATAACTGGATAAAGGCATCTTCCAATTTACCGGTATTTTCACCAACATTGATCATCGACACAAACAGCGAATCAAAGACATCTTGATGCTGATTCATTGCCGAGGATAGCGGCCGCCCTGAAGTCAGTTGTTCTGAGATATCATCTAAGGCTGCTTTCATTCGCACAGAATGTGTGGTTTCTGATAAGCCCGCAATCGCCCTTAGAATAGGAATGCCTGACCGCGTTAAGGAATACATTTGGCGACTAAAAATCTGTAATTCTTCCAGCGAGACTTTAGTTTGGAATAAGCTCATTGAAAAGGGTTGCTTGGTTTTCACTTCACGCAATTCTAGCGGAATAATCCCCCGGGAAAGCAACGCATCGGCCGCTGAACTTTCATTAACCGACTCAAGCTGTGCTGTGACCGCCTGCCCTTGTGAATTACGGCCTCGATATTGATATGTTGGCATAATTAGGTCTCAATATCTTGTTGGCTAATTAGATCTTCCGACAAGGCCACTTTTGATTCACTGACATCTTCAACCAGTTTTGATACTTCTTCTAGCGTGGTGGTGCCTGAGAATAAATACTCCATCGCAGAATGCGCCAGCGGGGTAAAATTAGGGCTGCGCAGCGCGGCACGAGCAAACTCGTGCGGGTTACCGGTTCGCATGGCATCTATCATATTTTCATCAAGTTCGAGTATTTCAAAAATACCAATTCGACCCCGATAGCCAGAGCCATTACAGGTTTGACAACCGCTACCGACTTTAAAGGTAGCCTGGCTAAAATCTTGTTTAGTGACACTACTAAGCCAACTGTGTTCTGCCGCGCTAAGCTGATAATCTACAGCACAATTAGAACAAACACGCCTCACCAGACGCTGGGCAATAATGACCCGTAGCGCACTGGCAACCAAATAACTGGCCGCGCCCATATCGAGTAATCGCAAGGCACTGGTGACCGCGTCATTGGTATGCAAGGTCGATAACACTAAGTGACCGGTTAATGCGCCTCGCAGGCCAATTTCGACGGTTTCTTGATCGCGCATCTCACCGATCATGATAATGTCGGGATCTTGACGAAGCGTGGTACGCAGTATGTTAGAAAAAGTTAATCCTATTTTAGGATTAATTTGGACTTGGTTAATGCGGGGTAATTGATATTCAACCGGATCTTCTACGGTAATAATTTTCCTATCTTCCGTATTGAGCTCACTTAAAATACCGTACAAGGTGGTTGTTTTACCGCTACCCGTAGGTCCTGTCACTAATAGCATACCGTGAGGACGCTTAATCTGCTTACGGATCCGGGCCACAATATGGGCTGGCATACCGGTTTCATCTAAGGTGCGCAGGCCAGTTGTTTGATCCAATAAACGCATCACCACTGATTCACCATGATAAATGGGCATGGTCGACATCCGCACGTCAATCTGATGACCTTTTATTTCCATATGAAAACGACCATCTTGTGGTATACGTTTCTCTGAAATATCCAATCCAGCCATTAATTTAAGCCGTAATACCAGTGCTGAAGCAATATTGACCTCGCTGAGGAGGTTTTCATGCAATTGACCATCTATACGTTGGCGGATCCGCAGAACCTTGTCGCCAGGTTCAATGTGAATATCCGATGCCCGCATTTGAACCGCATCCTCAAAAATAGACTGCAATAACTTCACCACTGTGGTTTCATTATCACTGTCACTTTGAGTCAAACTGGCTAAATCGAACATGTCATCGGCGGCATATTCTTCATCAAGCTTACCGGCGATCTTGGCGATTTGTTCGGTACGACGATACAGGTTGTCAAACGCATCGAGTAACTGCCGCTCTGGTGCAACCGCAAGCTTTAACTGCTTAGGGGCAACGAGCACTTCAATATTGTCGATGGCTTGCAAGTCGGCCGGGTCGCTCATCGCCACGAGTACATGGTTTGAATGGCTTTCCACCACTAAAGCACGATAACGTCGTGCTTGTACTTCGGGTAAAAGATTAACCACTTCGGCCGCGATCGGACGTCGACTAATATCAAGGTACGGTAAATTTAGCTGATGTGATAAAAACTGAAGTAACTGATCTTCCGTGATGCAGTTCAAATCAATTAATGTTCGCCCGAGCTTTTTACCTGAATTGCGCTGTTCTGCTAACGCTTGTTGTAATTGCGCATCGGTAATAATCAACTCTTTAACCAGAAGATCCCCTAACCGCATTTTTAACTTAGGCTTCATCGGTGTTCTCCTAGCTGGGCTAACCGGGTTTCAATAAATGTCATCGCTGAAGTCGATAATCCTTGATAGCTTAATGCCGAACGGTATGCCTTAGCAGCTTGGGGATATTTTCCCTGCAAATCTAACGCATAAGCTAAGCCCATCCACCAGCGAGGTTTGCTTGATTCGGCTACCACTAAATGACGGTAAGCCGCCTCAGCTAAAGGCCGGTTTTGTGACTCTTGGGCTAACTCAGTTTGCACTATCCATTTATCACGAGCCCATGATGAATTATCTGGGATCATCGCCACTGTCGCTAATGCTGCATCATAGGCGGTTAATGTGGTTTGCATGCGTGCCAACATCACATAAAACTCCCATTGTTGCGGAAATAGACTAATGCCACTGTCCAATAACTGCATCGCCGTGGTGGGGTCATTTTGGGAATAATAAATGTCGACTAATTGCTTGCGGGCTTGGTGTAAACTCGGTTGTAACATAATCGCTTCTAGATAATAGCCCGCGGCATCTTCAAGGCGCTGCGCTGCCTCTGCGTCTAACGCTTTATGGTATTGTAATTGCGCCATTTGCGCCTTTGACAACACCACCTCTTTCACCGTCATGGCCACCGCTTTTGATTTAACGAGAGCGGGTTTAACCATAGCGAGTTTAACCATAGCGGCTTGTGCAGTTGAATCAGACGATAAGGCCGTGGTTAAGCCTTGAGCGGGTTCAATCTTATTTGAAGCGATGTTATTTGAAGAAATCTTATTTGATGCCATCTTATTTGAAGCAAGGTTATTTGAGCCTGAAACACTGGGGTTGTCTGTGACTACAGTTGCCGTTAATAGCTTGGGTGTGTTGACTGTTTCAGGTACTTTACTCGTTTGTGGTGCCGACTCCATTGCGGCGGCATTCGCCACTGATGCCGTGTCCGCTGCGGAGATATCGAGCTTGGCGATATTATCCGTTGTCTGCACGCTGTCTTGGGTTATTGCTGCCGTTATCGCCGGAGTTGCTACCGGAATGGGTGTCGGCGCTGGGCTTAACGCCAACGTAGGCTGTTCATTATCAACACTGTCATTACTAATACTGTCATTACTAACACTTTCATTACTAACACTGTCATTATCTTGTGCCTGACTCACAGCCAATGATCCGGTTTCTTTGCTAGCAGAGGCACTGATAGCGTCTGGCTCACTGATTATTTGGGTATTGGCTTGGCGATACATAGCCACACCAAACCACAATGTAGGGATCAATAACACGGCAACAACAATAACACTCACCCATGGTGAGCGAGATTTAGCAGTTGATTGATACTGAAGCTGAGGTCGCACGAATTCACCTGCGGCTTGTCCCGCTGGCTTATCTGCATTTGGCTGTTGGCGCTGCTCTAAATCTTTGAGCATGTTGATAATGACGCTCATTGACTTATGCTCATATCATCTCGCTTATTTGTATTATCCATTCAGCATAACCATTCTCGCCATTCAATTCAGTCAGTAGCATCACAGTAGCAAACAAGATAATGACCCAGATGCCGACACGAAAAAACCTCGGTTTATGTTGAACATGAATATCTTCCGTATCCAATATTGCCGCTAGGCAATCGCGAGACCTCACCCTTTTTTCGCCTTGGCCATAACATAACAATAAACTCTTATGCGCCAGTATATTCACCAAGCGTGGAATGCCTCGAGCGGCTTTCGCAATGCGTTTAATGTCCGCTGGTTGAAACAGTTCAGGTCCCTGATAACCCGCGACAGCAAGGCGGTAATGAATATAGGCTTGAATTTCATCCCATGTTAACGGACGCAGAACATAGCTAAAGGTAATACGCTGTCTTAATTGCCTAAATTTGGCTTGTGCCAAACGTTGATCTAATTCTGGTTGACCAAACAGCACCACTTGCAACAACTTGCAAGTTTCGGTCTCTAAATTCGTCAATAATCGTAATGCTTCAATACTGTCATCGGGTAATGATTGTGCTTCATCCAAGACTAACACTACCTGAAAGCCTTGATGGCTCAATGCTAATAACCGTTCATGGATCAGCCTAGTCAAATGTTGCTGATCGAGTTTATTAGGCAAGGCTAAACCCAGTTCGCCTGCCACCGCCCAGCGTAATTCTTTAGGCGTTAAATAAGGGGTAGGTAAATAAGCACAATGATATTGCGTCGGTAAATCATTCAACAGCTTACGACAGACCAAGGTTTTACCTGTGCCCACTTCACCGGTGACCTTGATAAAACCTTCACCCGTCTGTAATGCGATTTGCAATACTTGCAACGCTTCCACATGCGGTGACAAGCCAAAAAAGAAGCCGGTATTTGGGGTCAGGGTAAAAGGCAACTGACTCAAACCAAAATGCTGCAAATACATAATCAGTGGCTATCCGTTATCGACTATCATGATTTTGTAGGATACCAACGCTCAATTAAATCTTGTGAACGTTTTAACTCATCCTTCCAAGTGTCATCACCGACTACCGTTGGTTTCAACATAATAATCAATTCGGTTTTTTGTTTAGATTTAGTGCGACTGGTAAAGGCTTCACCCACAAACGGAATATCACCCAATAAGGGCACTTTAGAAACGGTTTCAATGTTTTCGCTCTTCATTAGCCCACCGATCACCACCACATCGCCAGACGCGGCCCGGATAACGGTATCCGATTCACGGATCTCACTTTGCGCTAAAGGTAACTCTAATGTTGAGTCACTGATGGTTATCTCTTTGGTTTGTTCTTTCACATCAATCACCGAGGGATGGACATGTAATATCACATTGCCATATTCGTCAATTTGAGGCGTCACATCTAACGCAATACCTGAGAAAAAGGGCGTCAGTTCAACCTGCGGGGTCGTCACCGTCGTGACGCCAGCCACTGTGGTGGATGACACATCGGTCACAAAGTATTCGTCTTTACCCACTTTAATGACCGCTTTTTGATTATTAGACGCCGTCACCCTTGGGCTGGAAAGCACATCCACATCGCCCTGAGTATCCAGCAGATTAATAATGCTACTGAAATCGGTTCCGCTGAAATTAATCGATGTCACGCCACCAATAGCAGACGTAATGGTATTACTTAATCCTTGTCCTGCAGAGGTACTGAAATTAATGTTGTTATTGCCAGCATGGCCTAAGACATTTTCCCACTGGATCCCTTGCTGGTAACCGTCCGATAAGGTCACTTCAATAATTTTCGCTTCTAAAATGACTTGGCGCTGCAAATGGCTTTCGGCAATTTGTAAAAAGCTGCGAACTTGACGTAACTCATCTGGATAAGCCCGAACCGTTACTAATCCAGCTTGTGGCGTAACAACCACTTGTCGCCCGCCGCCCGTTTCGCCCATAATCGCCACTAATGTGGCTTGTAATTCACCCCAAAAATCCGTCTTAGTCGTTGAACGAATAAAAGTACCATTGGTACTATCACTGCCGCTGGCACTCCCCGTGCTACTGCCGCTATTCGAACTGCTACTGGAGCTGCTACTACCACTGCTACTGCCATTGCTTGAATTACTGTTTTGATCTGAAATACGTCCAGAGCTAACCGAGGTGACTGACAAGCCTTCGCGTTGCATATAGATATAATTTAATGGAAACGTTTCGGTTCTCATTCCCGATGGAAACACCCGTAAAATTCGCCCTTCTCGGTTCACTTCGTAACCGTAAATATCTTCCACAACTTGAATAGCTTCTGCCAAGGTCACCGCTTTTAATGATAACGAAATTTTACCTTGTACGTCAGGATGTACCGCGACGCTTAATGGCGTATCCTTGACTAAACTGGGGAAGAACACTCTGGCATCAACGTCGTTTGCTGACACATCAAAACGACGTTCAGCAGGCAAGGCTGTTGCTGATTGGCTCAAAAGATTTTGGCCATTAAGCTCACGTTGAACATCTTCAGGCATCATAGCTGGAGGCGGGGTGGTTTGCTTGATTTCAGTTTGTTGTCTTATCTCATTAAACGCAGTTTTTGACGCTTGCGGATCGGGCCTATCTGTTGTTTGGCAAGCTACTAAGCACAAGGACACCAGAGGGGTAATATAGTTAATCACTTTCATTTTTATTCTTATCCTATCGCTCTGTTATCGACTGAAATAGCTGGAGTTTTCTTCCATTAGACAGGGTGACATCGTCTTGACTAATCGATGATACACGCAATCCACTACCGCTAATTGCGTCACCGACCGCAAGAATAATATTATTAATGACCGCATACGCATGTTGGCCATTAACAATACTGTTTAACACCAAAGATTGATTATCAGTTTTGACCTTAACGGCAATAAAGCCCTGACCTGGCAAGGTTGGATCCCGTAAGGATTGCGCATTGGCGCCCGTAATTGACAGCATCATAAGGCAGGATGCATACGCCATAGTATTAATCTTGTTTTGCAACACTGATAAAGTCCTTATTCACACTTAGGGTGTAGAGTTCTAATTCAACTAACGCATCTGGATGCGCCTCAACACGATAATCTAAACGCTTCCAGTACAATTTATCTGGCATGTTTTCAACCGCTTTAATAAAGGTCAAAATAGCAAAGTAATCGCCCTTTAATGTCAGTTTAATCCCATGACTGTAAAGGTTCACTTTACTGTCATCCCCCATGTGTAATAACGCTGTGGGGGCAATTGAAGCAAACGAAATGAGCGTGACCCCTTTCACATTAACCAGTAAATTAGCTAACACTGTTGGCATATAATCGGCAGGCACCATATCAACCATTTGCTGAGTTAACTCGGTATCAATGGCTTGGGTTTTTTCGGTAATTAGCTGTAATCTTTGCTCATAATCTTTATTAGGATCAAGTTGTAAGCGCGCATCGTAAAGTGCCATTTGTTGCAACGAAAGCGCCTTTTCTTGCTCAAGCGTAGTAAGCTGACGTTGCAGCGTTTGATCTTGCTTCCAAAGCGATTCTAACGGCATAAACAGCAACATCCCTGCCACCACCAACAAGACAAGGGTGATCAGTATTCGCTCTCGTTGACTTAAATCGTTGAATTTTGACGACCATATTAGCCATTGCTGCTTCATGGTGCAGACTCCTTAGCCATGGCTTGGCTGATCAATTTAAACGCTATTGGCTGGTCTTCGCCCCGATCCATCGTCATCGCTGAGAATGAAAACCCCTTTAAGGTCTCCATGGTTTTGAGTTTATCTATCCATAATGGAATACTTTGCGGATTACGCCCATAACCTTCAAATTCAATGCGTTGAGCAGCGGTATCTTGTTGATCTATGGTAATATGGCTTAACCACACACTGGCATCTGCCACCGCGGCCAAATCGGTCAGCACTGCAGAATACCCCTTACTAATCAGCGTTTTACGTTTACCAAGTTCATCTTTTAACAGTTTTTTAATATCCAAACGTTGTTGCTTAAGCTCGACCTTTGCAACCAAGGCCGCATCGGGTTTACGTGCCGCAATTTTTTGCTCTAACTGCGTTTTTTGGGTGGTTAAGCGCTTATTGTCACGGCTTGCCTGTTGGTTTTGGGTTTGCAGCTTATCGGCATCCCACAGTCCGATACCATAAAGTACCGCGCTACAGCCTGTGAGCAAGGCTAATGCAAGCATCATGGTTGAAAACGTCAGCCGTTGCTTTTGCGGCAGCAGATCTGCCGTATATAAATTAACACTGGTTTTTATCAACCTTCACCTCGGGTTAATTCTTGCAGCGCTAACTGAGCAAGTAAGTTAGCTATGCCATCGTGAGCAATCGCAATCACGTTTTGGTTAAAGTTGACGCCCACAAGAGAGGCCAAAGATGAGCTAGCACCTTCGACAAGGAGACTAATCGAACCCACAGGAGCTTGACGTAATTGACTTTCAAAATAATCCATCGAGCGTTGAATTTCTAAACTGAGATTATCCGCGATACCTTGCTTTAATTCTTCTAAGGTCGCCTTATCAAGTTGATTAAACCCGCGAACGCGACGCTGCATAAGTACCTCACCCGCCTTAACGACCAAGAGTAATAGTTCTTTTTCAGGTAAATGAGCGACCAACATATGTGCCATATTATCATTCGCTAATACATGGCTTAAGGCTAATTCCTCAATACTAATGCCAACAATCTCTAATCCACAGTCATCACAAGCACTCGCCAATTGGGTTAAAAAATGACGGCTGCTAACAACCACATTCACTTTTGAACTCGCAATAAAACTGGACTCAAAATAATCCAGATGAATATTGGCAATGGGCTCAGACACCATATCCTTAACAGACCAAAGTAATGCTTGAGTTACTTCACTAGGTTCGACATTGGGTTTATCCGCTTGCAATAATTGATAATATTGCTGAGACAGGACTAATTGCACTCGAACGTGCCCAAACTGACTCTTTAGTGCTTCAAATGCTTGAGACCAATCGTTTTTTTGTACTAAAAATTGACTAATGATGGCTGCTGATTCACCTTGTTTAGGCTGATACGCCCACAAAGCGCTATCGGCGATGAATACGCCAACATCACCCGTCATCTGCGATGTTTGCCAAAAGATAAATTTACTCCAAAAACCATTGTCCATTGCGTGGCCCATATGTACTAACATGCTAATTATTTTAGATTACTGCCTAGAGATACCTGAAACAAACAATGTCATCGACTCAGTACTTAATCAAATAACATCGAAAATTCGATTAGGGACTCTTGCCTTGTCTGCTTCAGCAACTCAAACCCTTCACGGCCTTAACTTGTTATCAATTCGTTATTAACTAGTTATTAGCTAGTTATCATCTAGATATTAACTAGCTATCAAAGTGCTATTAATGTGCCATTTTACAACTAATTGTTACAATTGAGCATGTTTTTTTTAATACCGCTAATAAATACTTGATAAACAATAACTAACCTCAGCGTATTACACTAAACATAGCACTATAATACTGACATACCACTATAATACTTAGATACTATTTTAATATTTAAACTTCAGACTTTTGCCCTAAAAATTCTCCCTGAGCGGCACTCACTCCGAGAATTTTTAACGTTTGCCATTCTGCAAAACATTCAACACCTTCGGCGATCACTTTCACCTTGGCTCGATGAAGACCCCCAATTAAGCTGCGAATAAACAGTTGATTTTCGGAACGCTGATGTACCCCCCGCACGATCGAACTGTGTAGCTTGACTAAATCAAAGTGGTATTCTTGAATATAGTGAGTCCCCACAACATATTGGCCGACATGATCTACCGCTAATTTAGCGCCCATTTTTCTTAACATATCGAGGGTTTTACGCAGTGAAGCATTTTTACGGTGTTTGATAATGATGTCTTCAGACACTTCAAAAATAAGCCGAGCGGCTAAAGGGCGGAGCTCCAATAATGTCGATTGTAGCCAACGAACAAATGCTCTACTGATTAAACTATCCAGACTTAAGTTAACACTGTAAGTGGAGGTATTATCCTGCATAAGTCTAAAGAGCACTTGCTCCAACATTTGGCGTTCAATTGAGGGCATGAGTCCACATTTATTGGCCATCGGGATAAACAACCTGGCGCGCACATCTTTACCGTGTAAATCTCGAGCACGACTGAATATTTCATAATGGAGGATATGATCATCACTGTCGATAATGGCTTGTTGTAAGGTAACAAAACGTTTTGCAACCAGTGCATTTTCAAGAAAACTGCGCCAACGGACAGACCCTTTAGCAATTTGCTCATCTAATGCGCCTTTGTCGTACATAAACCAGTTATTAACTTGTTGTAATTGTGCGGCGCGCAGGGCCATTTCGGCTTCTTCCACCAGCTGAAGTTGGACATCTCCAGCTTTGAAAAAAGCACAACCTAAATGTAAAAAATCATCAGGATTGCCTATCCCATAAAAAGGCAGTTTCAGGCAGGTTTTGAGTATTCGTTGTGCCAATTTATCGGCTTCGGCAAGCGACAGTTGCGGCACAACAATGGCTAATTGTGAAAAACTACGACGGGCAAAAATACTGTCTTCATATTGAACCAGTGCGGCGGTAATGGCTTCAGTTGTCAATGACAACACCGCCTTCACGCCTGCTTCCCCCAATTTATCTTCGACTAAATCAACATCATCAAATTCAATCAACATCAATACGCCGTGAGCAATCATGGTTTGATGATGAGTTAATGCATCAAGACGGTTTTGAAAAAATATCGGATTACCAATTTGGGTTTGTTTATCTAAAAAAGTGTCTTTACGAATAAATTGATCTAGCCGGCCGCGCTCTTTGTGGGCATCATCGAGCTCAGCAAGTAATTGACTTAGCGCACGGTTGATCATCCGCGCTTTACCCTGGGTTGGCACATCCGCGGCACCTTTAAAATCGCCGTCTAAAATGAGTTGACTGCGCAGAGCGAGTTGTTCAATCCCATCTAACTGTCTGCAATACCAACCATAGCCAAAACGCACAAAAATTCCGATACTGATAAAACCAATGACCAAAATAAGCAGCTCATGCCAGCTAAGATCATGTAAAGAAAATGGCGGCGGCAACGTCAACGTCATCAATAATTTGCCATGACTTAACTGGGTCTGATACAGGGTTAAACTGCGTTTAACACTAGCGGCTTGATCGCGATGAAATTGATAAACTAATTGGTTATCCTGGGACAATGAAAAATCAACGGCTTTATAAGCCGTCAATAAAGGGGGTAACCAAATAGCCAATTGATTATTGCCATGTTGTTGATAATCCGCGACTAACAGGGCTTCTAATTCATCGACTTTTTGTTGCTGAAAAGTGTAGGTCAATTGAGTAAAGCCCATTACCGCACACAATAAAAACACAAAGGCCACTGCGGCTAATGAAAGCAGCCAAAAGCTGGTCAGTTTTTTTGTAAGGATCTTGGTGAGCTTCATTTATCCGCTATCCTGCTGGATTTATTTTATTAATAACTCAAATTCTGTGCAGTATAACGATTGTGCACGGTAACTTCACTCATCGTTTTTAATGACGTTTTCCGATTGCCGATAAAAAAGGGGCAAAAGCCCCTTTATTTAGTGATAATGCGCTTAATTAAGCCCAGTTAGGATCCATTAAGCTGATTAGCGATACAGGCTTTCTACACCTGATATTCAGTCGGTAATGTGATTATTTTAGCCACTCCAGAGTCGATTGCCGCTTGTGATACAGCCCGAGCAACCAGGGGCAGTAATCTTGGGTCCATTGGCTTAGGCAACACATATTGTGAACCAAAGCTCAATGTTGACACATTAGGATATGCCGCTAATACCTCAGCAGGAACGGGCTCCTTGGCAAGGTTAGCAATCGCATACACTGCGGCCAGCTTCATTTCATCGTTAATCACTGAGGCGCGGACATCGAGTGCGCCTCTAAAAATAAACGGAAAGCACAATACATTGTTCACTTGATTTGGGTAGTCGCTACGACCTGTGCCCATAATTAAGTCTTTGCGAATGTTATGGGCTAATTCAGGTTTGATTTCTGGATCAGGATTTGAGCAGGCAAAGATAACCGGATTAGGCGCCATTAATGCAATATCGTCAGCTGCCAATAGATTTGCGCCTGACAATCCTAAAAAGACATCGGCATCTTTCATCACATCTTGCAGAGTGCGTTTGTCAGTATTGTTGGCAAATAATGCCTTGTACTCATTAATATCTTCTCGGCGAGTATGGATAACCCCTTGCCTGTCTAACATATAAACATTTTCACGTAATGCACCACATTTTACGATCATGGTCATACACGCTATCGCAGCGGCGCCCGCACCTAAACAAACAAAGACGGCATCGTCAATTTTTTTACCCTGAATTTCTAGTGAGTTTAATATGCCTGCAGCAGTGACAATCGCAGTGCCATGTTGATCATCATGAAACACCGGTATATTACATCGCTTAATGAGCTCTTGTTCAATTTCAAAACATTCAGGGGCTTTGATGTCTTCTAAATTAATCCCACCAAACGTATCGGCAATCGATTCGACGGTATTAATAAAGTCTTCCGTGGTGCGGTGTTTCACTTCAATATCAATGGAATCAATATTAGCAAAACGTTTAAATAGCAGTGATTTACCTTCCATAACCGGTTTTGAAGCCAACGGACCTAAATTGCCCAGCCCCAAAATAGCGGTCCCGTTGGTGATCACGGCAACCGTATTACCCTTATTGGTATATCGATAGGCATTTTCAGGATTCGATGCGATCTCTCTAACGGGTTCAGCAACACCTGGGCTATAGGCTAAAGCAAGATCGTGACTTGATTGAGCTGGCTTAGTTAGGCACACAGCCGTTTTACCTGGTACTGGGAATTCATGATAGTCGAGAGCTTGTTGACGAATATCTGACATTTTATACATCCTGAAATGCGCTATTTATGAAGGAAGGTATGATCAGCAGCACACATTAGCTGTGAACTTGCTCACCATCGAAAATCTTGATAACAATACGCTAATACAGGGATGATATAAATCAAAAATTCAATGATAATTGGCATTGAGAGTCAAAACCGAGGCTAGGTTTTATAAATATCACTAATCGAACATGAATATATATAAATCAATAAGTTAAAAATGTAGGAAAATAACAAGATTTACGATAACAAACCGATATAGACGTCGATATTTGCAGTTTATTTTGCCTAAATAACAATAAAGTGATTTTTATCACTTTTTATATTGTTTATCACTCAAAAATTAGTTTTCTTCTCAGCACAATACTCTGGGGATGTAAAAAACAAAAAAGGCGCCAAAGGCGCCTTTATAAAGTAAATGGCAATGCAATTTACTTTGTACCAAGCATACCAAAACGCTTGTTGAACTTATCAACACGTCCACCAGTCTCAACAACTTTCTGAGTACCAGTGTAGAATGGGTGACATGCACCACATACGTCTAAGTGCAGATTTTTACCTGCAGTTGAGTTCACTTTGATGATATTACCACAAGAACAAGTTGCAGTAATTTCAGTGTATTTTGGGTGGATACCTGTTTTCATTTGGAGTTACCTTAAATTGAAGGCCATGTCGCTCTCCCAACCCGAAGTTGAGCACCACATGCAGTTAATAACAATATGTTTTAGGCGCAAGATAATACAGCGTCTTAAGTAGACAAACAAGTAGAATTTCTAAACGATACTATGATTTTCGCTACGTGCGCGCCAATGCTTCATAGGTAACAACGGCCTTAGATGCGCTTTGATATTGCTTTAATATCCCCTTAGAGGGGCACGTCAAATGGCTATCCGACATCAATAAATAAATTTTATTACTTGCAAACGCATTCGGGTTTGCATCATAAATGGCCAGCATTGCGCTATAAATATTGGTTTGCCATTGTCGGGCGTAATGCTCTGCAATTTTCCATAACGTATCTTGAGGAGACTTATCAATTACGCAGTGGATATCCTGCTCATGAGCCTGTATATCTGTACTCGTCAGTAATGAAGTCTTCGCGACCTTGTTAGCCGGGGTACGTCGTTGCTGTATTGGTGTTTCATGCAAAGCTAATGACTCGCTTGCAGATAGTTGATTGTCTGCTGCGTGATTGTCTGGTGCGATTGGCCCGCTAGCAGCGTCCGTATTCATCACATCAGTATCGATAGCCGTTGCATCCGTAACAGTCGCGTCCATATCGGTAGCCGTCACGTCATTATTGGTATTCATCACGTTAGTATCGGTAGCTGTTGCATCAGGAACAGTCACATCAGTATCGGTATTCATCACGTCATTATCGATATTCATCACGTTAGTATCGGTAGCTGTTGCATCCGTAACAGTCGAGTCAGTATCGATAGCCCTTGTATTAGTAACAGTCGTATCAATATCCGTATTCATCACGTCAATATCGGTAGCCGTCACATCAATATCCGTATTCATCACATCAATATCAGTCTTCGTCGTGTCAGTTTTAGTATTCATCACGTCAGTATCGGTAGCTGTTGCATCAGGAACAGTCACATCAGTATCGGTATTCATCACGTCATTATCGATATTCATCACGTTAGTATCGGTAGCTGTTGCATCCGTAACAGTCGAGTCAGTATCGATAGCCCTTGTATTAGTAGCCATCACGTCAATGTCCGTATTCGTCGCGTCAGTATCGGTAGCCGTCACATCAATATCCGTATTTGTCACGTCAACATCCGTATTCATCACATCAGTATCGATAGCCCTTGTATTAGTAGCGGTTGCATCCGTAACAGTCGCGTCAATATCCGTAGCCGCCACGTCAGACAGATGGGATAAGGCGGGTAGATTAACCGCCAACGTCGGCGTTGATGTCACTGATTGTTGATCACGTTGGCTGGCCACTAAGTTATCAAATGTGACTCTATCAACGACCACATTTTGAAACTGCGAAATGAGCGCCACAGAGGGGCAACGTAATGAACTGCCTACTTTCAAAAGACTAATTTTCCCTTGATAGAATGCTGATGGATTGGTTTGATAAAGGGCAAGCATTGCGCCATAAATGTTTGAATCCCATTGCGTACGATAGCGCACAGCAATGTTCCATAAGGTATCATCTGCCAACTGAGTGATCGGGCAATGATCCAGCGGCTTTTGCGTTGACGCCACCGGAGCCTGAGCGGTTATTACCTTGCGGCTAGTTGTTAGCGGGATAGCCGTCGACAATACCGCAGTAGCAGACTTCATTGTTTTTATGCCTACGGGTTGATGTTCAGGCTGATCCACTGCTGGCATAAATAATGACACTGGCGAATATTGCAGCCATTTAGCATTACGGTATTCCGATACAATTAATGCCGCATCAGGATCGCGTATTACTTCTTTACCGCTTAACACGAAGACATCATTATTGTGCCGTTCAACATCGAGTTTTTCTAACACAATATTATCTTGATAAATTTGCCGTAAATAAAAAGTCAATCGAGATAAATTATGATGTTCGGTGATGATATTAACGCTTAGCTGAGGTAATTGTCCGCGTTCAAATGGCGTAGTATCAATACTGATATGACTGACATCTGCAATAACCGCTGACATACTATCAACAGCCAGTAATACTAGTATTGCACACACCTTAAAGCCTTTCATTTAATCAATCCTTTTGATTATAACTCGCTGTAACACGGCGTGAAATCTACGCCGTAAATCCATTATAGTATGTACACTGATATGCTTATTATTAACATAATAAGCTAAACCTATTTAAACTAAACTAAACTAAACTAAACTAAGAGCTAAGAGCTAAGCTAAACTGACAAACGGTAATTTATAATTATTGTTTACCTTTTAAATATTATTCTATCATCGTGCAAATCTTACCCTATCATCGTGTAAATCTTATCCTATTTTCGTTCAAATCCTATCTTATCATTGATTTAAATTAAAAGTATTAACTAAAACAAGGCTATTAATTAACATTATCAGCTGTCATCCATTACAGACAAACAATCAGGACTATCCACTTGGGTCACTCAGGCGCATTGATACCATTTCTTTGGTGAGTGATTGACCACATAGCAGCAAACCAAGGCTTCATTGGTATGCTGGTTTTATTGAATAGAATCCCTGAAGTTACTGATCATTAAGATCAACACGTGAGACCCATTAACTTGCCAGCACTTAGATGCAGTTGCTTGAGCGGCTCGGGCAGACGGCTCCGCTTGGCCATCAAAGGGTAAAGAGATCATCAATACAAGAGGGCTTATCATGAAAAAACACGAACTAAGTCTCTTTCTGGAGAGAATGCCAGCGTTAAGTTTACATAGCGGGATTTTCAGCACCGGATTTTTAGTACGAGATTTTTAGCACAGGATTTTCAGCACAGAGATTCACACGGGTGCCGTTAAATGGATCGCCCTTCAAACAAGTGTACTGACTCGATTTATGCTTGTTTTATTTAAGGTTATTTTTCATCACGCTTTACTATCAATAGCGTTATTGAGCTGTCGGCGTGGCTTCAATCGCCTCAAAGACTTTTCTGTCCACCTCTTTATTATTGTATTCTGCTAACACCGCCGCTGATGGACAATGTAACGGCACATCTTTGTGCAATAAATGAATATTTTGCTTTGAAAATGCCCGTAAATTAACCTCGAATATAGCCAACATGGCACCGTATATACTGGTATGCCACTGCTCTTTGTAGCGATTAGCAATACCCCATAAGGTGTCACTGTTATCACGCTCAATCAAACATGTCGCCTGTTGCGCACTATCCATTATGGATGCTGTCGGCCTTGATGCTTGTGATGTTGCGGTAGGCGCTTGTGATGTCGCTGTAGGTGCTCGTGTTGATGCTGTTGATACTCTTGACGCTGGCGCATGTTGTTCGGCGCTAGCGACGCTCACCACAGAGTGGCTTGCGCCCGGCAGTGCAGCTTGATTCTCGACCTCAGCAACCAAGGTTGCACTATTAACAGTAAAAGGCGCGGCGAACACCGCCTCTATGCCAAGTAGAGCCGCTCCTGTTTCTGTGTCTTCGGTAATAACCAACTGCGCTTGCGGATCACTAATAATGCGGCTGCCGTTAAGTTGTAATAAAAAATGATTAATACTGGTTACCGTTAACGTTTGCAGCTCAATCTCACCATCTTGTCGCTGGCGAATATAAAATACCAGCTGCGACACATCATCATTTTGGGCAACAACATTCACTTTTAATCTTGGTACGCTATTCAATTCAAATTGACGACTATTGATACTGACATGATTAACTTGAGCCGATACCGCGGTAATATTTGCCAATAATCCCATGACGATGATACTGACCTCAATAAGTCCTTTGCGCATATCTGTTGTCCTATCCCTTTGATGACACTTAGAGGTAAACTGATCAACAATCTACTTTTAAATTGAAATGATGAAGCCTTATGCCCGTGTTTGTTGAAGTTGCCTTACCCGTCCCACTGCGCCAAAACTTTAGTTATCGCGTAAAAGAAGACCAGCAAGCGGGATTGCAAATCGGCCTTAGAGTGAAAGTCCCTTTTGGCCCTCAACAGCTCATCGGCTTAATTACCGCCATTACGGATAGTTGTAACTTGGCACCGCAACAAATAAAAAATGTTATCGCAGTGTTAGATAATGCCCCACTATTACCCGATTCGCTATATAAATTAACCTTATGGGCCGCCAGATATTATTTTACCTCTCAAGGACAAATGCTCAGCCAAGCGCTGCCGGTGGCATTAAGAAAAGGTCTCGACGCTTCGCCGCAGGCTATTATTGAATATCATTTAAGTTCCCAAGGACGCAATGCTGATCCTAGCGTATTAAAACGCGCTCCAGCACAGAAAAAGCTGTATGAATTATTGCTGGCAAACTCGATGAGCCAAGATGAGTTTACCACTCAATCCTTAAGTAAATCGGCGCTTAAAGCATTAGAACAAAGGCAATGGATTGAACGGCAACAAAAGGTACTCAGCCATGATTTAGGCTGGCGTCAACAACTTATCATGAACGAATCACCGCATAAGTTGAACAAACAGCAAGCCGTCGCCGTTTCAGTGCTCACTCAACAACAAGGTTTCCATTGCACCTTAATCGAAGGGATTACCGGATCAGGTAAAACTGAAGTGTATTTAACCTTGCTTGAGACTATTTTAAAACAGGGTAAACAAGCACTTATCCTTGTTCCCGAAATCGGCTTAACGCCGCAAACCATTAACCGCTTCAAACGCCGTTTCGAAGTGACTGTGGCCGTGATCCATTCTGGACTCACCGACAATCAACGCCTTGAAGCTTGGCGGCAAGCACGGGTTGGCGAAGCCGCGATCATTATCGGAACCCGCTCGGCACTCTTTACCCCGATGGCCTATCCCGGAGTCATTATTCTGGATGAAGAGCACGACAGCAGCTTTAAGCAACAAGAAGGCGTGCGTTATCACGCCAGAGACTTAGCGGTAATGCGCGGTCATCTTGAAGATATTCAAGTGGTATTAGGCTCTGCAACCCCTTCATTAGAAACCTTACAAAATGCGCTATCAGGACGCTACCATCACTTGGAGCTGAGTGAACGCGCTGGTGCGGCCCAAAAGGTCAAGCAAGGTATTGTCGACATCAATTCGCAGCCGCTAAAAGCCGGTATGTCAGCATCATTGATTAACGAAATGCGTATGCATCTTGATGCGGGTAATCAGGTGCTGTTATTTTTAAACCGCCGTGGGTTTGCTCCTGCATTACTGTGCCACGAGTGTGGCCATTTGCATGAGTGCGATCGCTGTGATGCGTTTTTTACGGTTCATCAAGGCTTAAACGAAATTTGTTGCCACCATTGCGGTAATCAATACGCCATTCCGCGCCAATGTCACCAATGCGGCAGCACCATGCTTATGGGGCACGGGTTAGGCACTGAACAGCTAGAACAAGAATTAGTCAAACTGTTTCCCCAATATCCGGTGGTGCGGATTGACCGCGACACCACACGTCGTAAGGGGGCACTAGAGCAACAACTACAAGGTATTTATATGGGAAAATATAAAATCCTTGTGGGGACTCAAATGCTCGCCAAAGGGCATCATTTCCCCGATGTGACCTTAGTTGGCTTACTTGATGTAGATGGCGCCTTGTTCAGTGCCGATTTTCGCGCGCCAGAACGCTTTGGACAGCTATACACACAAGTGTCAGGTCGTGCTGGTCGTGCTGACAAACCCGGTAAAGTGCTATTACAAACTCACCAAAGTGATAACCCCATTTTGCGAGATTTATTGAAGCGGGGTTATGGTGAGTTTGCCCGTAGTCAGCTTAAAGAACGTCAACAAGCACTCCTACCCCCCGCATGGCACATGGTATTAATTCGTGCAGAAGCACATTTAGCCGAAGACGCAGATGCCTTTTTAACCCGAACCAGTGAACTATTATCCCAAGACAAGGATTTTGAAATTATTGGCCCTATTCCGGCGCCCCTCGACCGTAAAGCGGGTAAATATCGGCGCCAATTAATACTGCAAGCCAAAAGTCGCCAACGGTTACAAAGCGAATTTGAACGGGTATTAGCACAAATAGAACAAATACCTGAAGGTAAGCGATGCCGGTGGATTATTGATCGTGACCCACAGGATTTAATGTAATAATGCCGTCTGTTTGCTCAGTCAACTGACCTTATCTTTGTCATAAACGTCACTTAGGTTACTATTCAGCATAAAAAACCGATATTTCCCTTAAAGCCGATAGCATTCATGCCCCATAAAAGGCTAATATGTGCGGTTCCGTCATGTCATTCATTTACCCATTAGTGCAAGTAAAAGCCCATGAAATCACATATTGAATCTTTACTAGAACAAACCATCGAATCCTTCAAACAACAAGGAATTGTGCCGGCTGATTTTCAAGCTCGCATTCAGGTCGATCGCACTAAAGATAAAAGTCATGGTGACTTAGCGACTAATCTGGCAATGATGCTGACCAAGGTAGCAAAAAAGAACCCGCGCGAATTAGCGCAGCTGATCATCGACACCTTGCCAGCATCATCTTATGTGGCCAAGGTGGAAATTGCCGGTCCAGGGTTTATCAACTTCTTTATTGATGACAACGCCCTCGCCAAGCAACTGCAAAGTGCATTAAATGATCCGCATTTAGGCGTCACATTGCCTACTAAGAAAACCATAGTCGTTGACTACTCATCGCCAAACTTAGCCAAAGAAATGCACGTGGGACACTTACGTTCCACCATTATTGGTGACAGCGTGGTGCGGGCACTGGAGTATTTAGGCCACCATGTTATCCGCCAAAACCATGTCGGCGACTGGGGAACTCAGTTCGGCATGTTATTGGCTTATATGGAAGAATTACGCGCGACAACGGGTGCGCAAGCCAAAATGGAGCTGTCTGACTTAGAAAGCTTTTATCGTGCTGCCAAGATACGTTTTGATGAATCAACCGAATTTGCCACCCGCGCTCGCCAACTGGTCGTCGCGCTACAATCGGGTGATGAATACTGCAATACACTGTGGCGCGAGTTTAACGATATTTCATTAAGCCACTGTCATGATGTTTACCAACGTTTGGGGGTGAGTTTAACCCGGGCAGATGTGCATGGTGAAAGTGCCTATAACGCCGACTTGACTCAAGTGGTCGAGGATCTTGATGCTCAAGGTTTATTAACCCAAAGCAATGGCGCAAAAGTGGTCTTTCAAGAAGCCTTCCGCACTAAAGAGGGTGAGCCTTTACCGGTGATCATTCAAAAAGCAGATGGCGGCTATTTATATGCCACCTCAGATCTTGCTGCGATGCGTTATCGCTCCAATGTGCTTAAAGCCGATCGCGTCTTGTACTTTGTTGACTTGCGCCAAGCGTTACATTTTCAACAAGTGTTTAGTTTGGCTAAGTTAGCTAAATTTGTTCGCCCAGAAATGTCACTTGAACACACGGGCTTTGGCACCATGAATGGTGAAGACGGTCGCCCCTTTAAAACCCGTTCAGGGGGCGTGGTTAAATTAGTTGATTTACTTGACGAAGCCAATGTCCGCGCGCTTGAACTGGTTCGCAGCAAAAATCCAGACATGGATGAAGCAACAATCACTGAAATTGCGCGTGTGGTGGGGATCAGCTCCGTCAAATATGCGGATCTATCCAAAAACCGCACCAATGACTACACCTTTAGCTTCGAACAAATGCTCAGTTTTGAAGGCAATACCGCCCCTTATTTACTTTACGCCTACACGCGTATCGCCGGTATTTTCAAACGTGCAGACGATATCGATCTTAGCCAAGCAAGCATTGTGCTTGAACATGAAAAAGAAAAAAACTTAGCCACAAAACTGGCGCAATTTGGCGAAGTCTTAGCCCGCATGACGGACAAAGGTTTGCCTCATGTGTTATGTGGCTACCTTTATGAGCTGGCGAGCGAGTTTTCAAGTTTTTATGAAGCTTGCCCAGTGCTTGCTGCCGACACCGAAACACAAAAACAAAGTCGTTTGCTGCTGTCACAACTCACAGCGAAAACGTTAAAAACGGGCTTATCACTACTTGGCATTGAAACCCTAGAGCGGATGTGATCATGAGCCGTGACTACGCAAATCGCAAACCCCGTGGGAGTAATAAAGCTCGCACGCCATCACGAAAAAACGCGCCTAGGCGCGCTTTCCCTTATTTACCTGTGGTGATGGTACTGGCATTAATCATAGGCTTTAGCTATTTCTTATGGTCAATTAATGGCAGTTCAGCTGATCCAGTGACGACGAAACCCGCTCAGCAAGCGAAAAATAACGCACAGCCAGTAATCCCCCCTGAGGGCAACAAGGCTAAACCCGTTATTACTAAAGATCCCAATGCACTGCCTCCTAAGCCACAAGAAGAATGGACGTATTTGGAAGAGCTTAAAAATAAAGAGGTTAAAGTTGACTTGCCTCAATCTGGCATTATTTCCAGTGGTATCTACCAAATGCAATGTGGCTCGTTCCGTAAAGAATCTCAAGCCAACGAAATGAAAGTCAGAATTGCTTTTCAAGGCTCGGTGGCACAGGTGAGTCGTAGTGAAGGCTCCAACGGAATATGGTATCGCGTCGTGTTAGGCCCCTTCCCGAATAAACGCGAGGCCGAACATAACCGTCATAAGATGCAGCGCGCAGGCTTAAATGGCTGCCTAATTTTGTCATTAGACTAACGCTAGCGATCGGTTATCAAGCATAAATCCCTTAGCCCTGCTCATTTGAGCAGGGCTTTTTGTTATACATTGGTTGATATTTATAGTTTTGTCCCCATATCCACTTTATCAATCAACAATTGCATTCACCCTAATAAGCCGTTGATGTATTAGCAAAGAGGATTTATCGTGACTACTATCGTATCCGTACGCCGTAATAATCAAGTTGTCATCGCTGGTGATGGCCAAGTATCACTAGGCAATACCGTGATGAAAAGCAATGCGCGCAAAGTGCGCCGTTTATACCACAATAAGGTGTTAGCTGGTTTTGCTGGCAGCACTGCCGATGCATTCACGCTTTTTGAACGTTTTGAATCCAAGCTCGAAATGCATCAAGGCCATTTATTAAAGTCCGCGGTCGAATTGGCCAAAGATTGGCGCACCGACAAAATGCTGCGCAAACTTGAGGCCATGCTAGTGGTAGCCGATATTCATTCATCGTTGATCATTACCGGTAATGGTGATGTTGTTGAGCCTGAACACGACTTAATTGCGATTGGTTCAGGTGGCAACTATGCTCAAGCATCGGCCTTAGCATTACTGCAAAATACCGAATTAAGCGCGTTTGAAATTGCTGAAAAATCATTAACTATCGCTGGCGATATTTGTGTATTCACCAATCAATATAAAACCATCGAACAATTAGACTACTAACTTCGAGCGTACTAAAAGGATCCGTTATGTATGAAATGACACCTCGTGAAATTGTTCACGAACTAGACTCGCATATCATCGGCCAACAAAATGCCAAACGCTCGGTTGCTGTTGCGCTGCGTAATCGCTGGCGCCGTATGCAGTTAGAACCCGAGTTGCGCAATGAAGTCACCCCAAAAAACATTTTAATGATCGGCCCTACCGGGGTCGGTAAAACTGAAATTGCCCGTCGTTTGGCCAAATTGGCTAGCGCACCCTTTATTAAAGTTGAAGCGACTAAATTTACTGAAGTGGGTTATGTCGGTAAAGAAGTGGAGCAAATCATTCGTGATTTGACTGACTCAGCGGTAAAAATGACCCGCGAGCAGCAAATGAAAAAATGCCGTTATCGTGCTGCAGAAATGGCCGAAGAACGCATTTTAGATGCTTTGTTGCCTCAGCCTAAAGGCGACTTTGACACCGAAAAGAAAGACGATTCAAACACTCGCCAAGTATTTCGTAAAAAATTGCGCGAAGGCCTATTAGACGACAAAGAAATTGAAATTGACATTGCCGCGCCGCAAATTGGGGTTGAAATCATGGCCCCGCCAGGCATGGAAGAAATGACCAATCAGTTACAAGGCTTATTTCAAAATCTTGGCCAGAGCACGTCTAAACGTAAAAAGCTTAAAATTAAAGATGCTTACAAGCAGTTGGTTGAAGATGAAGCGGCAAAGCTAGTCAATCAAGAAGACTTGAAAGAACAAGCCATCGAACTGGTTGAGCAAAATGGTATTGTGTTTTTAGACGAAATCGACAAAATTTGTAAACGCGGTGAAAGCTCTGGTCCCGATGTCTCCCGTGAAGGGGTACAACGTGACTTACTGCCATTAGTGGAAGGCTGCACCGTTTCCACTAAGCACGGCATGGTCAAAACAGACCATATTTTGTTTATTGCTTCGGGCGCATTTCAGATGTCAAAACCGTCTGACTTAATTCCTGAGCTGCAAGGTCGTTTACCTATTCGCGTTGAATTAGATGCCCTCACCGCCAGCGACTTTAAACGCATTTTAACTGAACCTCACGCGTCATTAACCGAGCAATATATTGCATTAATGGCCACTGAGGGCGTGACCGTCGAGTTTACAGAATCAGGCATTGAGCGTATCGCCGAAGCCGCATGGCAAGTAAATGAACGCACTGAAAATATTGGTGCCCGTCGTTTGCATACTGTGATGGAAAAGCTCATGGAAGATATTTCATATGATGCTTCTGAAACATCAGGTGCGACATTTGTCATTGATGATGCCTATGTCAAAGAGCATCTTGAGACCTTGGTACAAGATGAAGACTTAAGCCGCTTCATTTTATAGCCATGGCCCATAGTTAATCGTCAATAAGTGTGATTAATCGCGCTATATTTGATGCTTATCACCCGCTTGTTATAGCTTCAATTGAGTGATTAGTGCCACAATGGACTAATCACTTTTTTTGTGCAGGAAACATCATGACTCAATCAACGTCCACTGTGACCGGAATTAATCTCAAACGCCAATCTAAGTTACTCGAAGTCACCTTTGATAGCGGCCAAACCTACAACATTAGCTGTGAAATGCTGCGGGTATTCTCACCCTCGGCAGAAGTGCAGCGTCATGGCAACCCCATCCTGGTCACCCATAAGAAAGACGTCAATATCAAGGCCCTCGAGCCAATTGGTCATTATGCGGTTAAAATCACCTTTGATGATGGCCACGATACTGGCTTGTATTCTTGGAAAGTACTGCATGATTTATGCAGTAATCAAACCGAATTATGGCAGCAATATTTAGCCAGATTGCGGGCTGAGAAAGGTTCTCGTGAACCAATGATTTCGATGAATATTAAGTATTCATAACCTTGTTTTAACAATGACCGCGGCCACTAACGTCGTGGCGCTTCACCCACACCAGACCAAGAGGAAATCAACGGCTATTCCCTCTTGGCTCTTTTTAAAATAATTGGCCCAGCCGTCCCGCAACATTTTCCAAATGGATTAAACAACAGCTGCGAAAAAATTGCCATGGGGGTTGATCCAGCTTTTAACTTCATTTGTAACCGTCTTCGGCCCATCTTGTAGTAAAGAGTGAAAATGCTAACGCTTTCGATAGGCATCTGATAGGCAGGACGCCTGAATGCCTTGTAGCACATGGTCAATGATGTTCCCGACATCATCATGACATTTCCAATATCCATATAGGTCAGATGTGCGGGAAAGGCCTTGGCCAACGAAAGCTAGCTGGCCGTCCATGGCCAGCTCACGTCATTTTCTTCAACGGCCTCAATTTTTATTAAGCCTGAAGCTATGGATCAGCTAAATCTGACCACTTTCAAGCTAGGCATATAACGCATTTCTGCCCCCAAAGTTAGAGTCGATGTAAGCTGAAGTATCTAGAACCTGATTTAACATTACTTGAGTTAATGTTAAAAGTTGGATTTTTTGGGTAGTGCCAGAACTCATAAATCGAAATGAATTTATTTTATCTTGCTGGTCTACAATGAAAAACTGATCCTTTATTATGCAATTTTCATGGTCCCGTGGTGTTTATGAGTAAATTCGTCTTGATTCAAGGTTACGCAATTAAAGTTTAGTAAGCTTATAAAAATATACCCTCAAAATAATGTAACCTGTTTTAATTACACTAGTTTATTTTTGTATTTAAAATTAGATACATTAATGATTTTTGTCTTTAATTTAAGAGACAAAAAAGTAACTTTGTCTTTAAATATAGATACAAACTCTTGTCGACGTATCAATTTAAAATTAACCAAGCCACCCATTATTAATTTTTTTTGTTTCTTTATTACCTGTACAACATATTGTACATTTCGTGTTTATTCGTTAGACTTGTTCAATATTAAGTACAAGTCAACAACGAGGTAGTTATGCGCATAGTTTCTTTTACTGAAGCCAGAAATGGTCTTAAATCTGTTCTTGATGGCGTTGTAAATGATGCAGACTGCACAGTGATCACTCGTCGAGATTCTGAAGATGCTGTCGTCATGTCCATGGATTACTACAATAGTTTAATGGAAACGATTCATTTATCACGTTCTCCCGCGAATGCTGCTCATTTACATAAATCCATTGCCCAATACAATGCAGGCCAAACGAAGGAAAGAGGCTTACTTGAATGAGTCGATTGTTAGCTTGGACTGATGATGCATGGGATGACTATTTGTATTGGCAAGGTCAGGACAAGAAGACACTTAAACGTATTAATAAATTACTCACCGATGCGAAGCGTTCACCGTTTGAGGGTATTGGTAAACCAGAGGCGTTAAAAGAAAACTTAGCTGGTTTTTGGTCACGTAGGATCGACGATACGAATCGATTGGTTTATGCCTCTAATGACACGCATTTAACGATACTTTCCTGTCGTTATCACTACTAATTTACAATGCCGTTAATAAAGCAATCAACACGATTTATTGCATTCGGCGTTACCGCTTATTCGATTACCATACCTTTCCTAATCAAAATCTCTTGAGTTAGAGTTTTTGTTGCAACACTTTTGTCCATAAATAAGTCAGCTAATTAGATTTGAGCTTTTCCTATTTAGCTTTCATCTATAGACAACTATGCGGCTAAATCGAAGAGAGTTAAATTACCGGTGTAGATGAACCAGCGAGTATCCAAAACAGGGATGTTTTGGTTAAGCCCACATGGAAGTGCTTGCGGCGTCTCGCTGGATTATCTGCACGATAGCCTGCGGCAGGCAATTGGTTAGATAGAAGTTTTGGACTTACATTTAGAATTAACATCAATAATATAGAAAGCTAAATTTTTTAAAACTGGTATTAATTAATAATGGATGGCACAGTTAATATTTATAAAAAGTCTTCAACGGCCTCTGTTCAGAGTTGAATCTATCCCTTTTAAAGTCAGAATAACTAACTCATTTATGCACCAAAGCTTGTTTAGGCTATGGCCTGCGGCCACTAACGTCGTGGCGCTTCACCCACACCAGACCAAGAGGAAATCAACGGCTATTCCCTCTTAACTCTTTACTTAAGAATTGGCCCAGCCGCCCCGCAACATTTTCAAAAAGCGAAAAGGTCTCCATGGGGATTGATCCAGCTTTTGACTTCATTTGTAGGCTGCTTCGGCCCATCTTGTAGTAAAGAGTGAAAATGCTAACGCTTCCGATGGGGCGTCCCTTCCCCTCGAAAGCTAGCTGGCCGTCCATGGCCAGCTCACGTCATTTTCTTCAACGTCCTCAATAATATGAAACCTGAAAGTGTTAAATCAGTTATAAGCTTTAAATAACTGGCAGCCATAAATAAAGCTAAATCGAAGAAATAAAAATTTCAGGTGCAGATGAGCCAGCGAGTATCCAAAACAGGGATGTTTTGGTTAAGCCCACATGGATGTGCTTGCGGCGTCTCGCTGGATTATCTGCACGATAGCCTGCGGCAGGCAATAAGTTCAAATGAAGCTACGTTATAAATCAAGCTAAACCAATACCAAGTTAGCTGAGTTAATTAATATCTTAAACCCACTTCTGTCCAAAAATAAGTCAGCTAATTAGATTTGAGCTTTTTCTATTTAGCTTTCATCTATAGACAACTATGCGGCCAAATCGAAGAGATAAAAATTACAGGTGTAGATGAGCCAGCGAGTATCCGAAACAGGGATGTTTTGGTTAAGCCCACATGGATGTGCTTGCGGCGTCTCGCTGGATTATCTGCACTAAGGTCACTCTTTCACATCCCTGTGATCGCGACATTTACTACGTCCTGTAGCTCACATGCTGCAGGCAATAAGTTCAAATGAAGCTACGTTATAAATCAAGCTAAACCAAGCAAGCTGAGTTAATCAATACCTCAAACACACTTTTGTCCATTTCCAAGAAAAGTAAATTAACTCATTTTTGCGACCAAAACTTTTTAGCACCGATGCTTGCCCTGATTTAAGTATGGCTACTTTGCAATACTTAAACGAATAAGCAGGACTTGAATCTGTGCACTGTTTCTGTCACATATCTTTGCAAGGGTTACATAGTCATCGCTAGTAAGCTTACATAAATCCAATGTCTATGATAGAAAGTTTCATGAGTTCTTAGCGAGAGTGAGAACGAGGTTTAGGAAATCCCACTCTGATGACCACTACCATAATTACGATATTCGATTGCTCATTTTGGCTAGAAAATATAGCTATATCGTCTTCTACGTTGCCTGACGGGACTGTTTTAGGAGACGACTCTAAAACAGACCGGATACCAATATTTTTTCATAACGCATTGGTATCCCCAGCAGTTTGGTTGGAGTGTTTTTTTTAATCCATCTGGAGGTAATACTTTATTATGTTCAACTTTTAGTTCTATAGGGATATCACAAAACGTTAGATCTGTTATTCCGCAAGAAGATTTTGTATGACTGTTTCATAAATGTTTTTAAAAACCAATAAACAAAAACATCTAACTCGCTAACTGAAGATCTACTTATTTATATGGTGTTGTAGATCAAATCAGAGTCAAATCCAAAAATTGACTCGATGTCGCCTTTACTGCGTGCACAACCCAGGCTGACACGTAAGGTGCATTGGCTAATTCTCGAAGTTCACTGCAGATCATCAACATAAGTTTGCTCGATTAATAATGGTAGATTGGGAATTAAATCTGTTAACAATCTTTATATAGCTTTTTACTCAGCAGTAATTTTTTCACTCGGTTGAGCCTAAATTCGCTATATTTAGCTTTGGTAAATTTTTTACTCTGCTTTCTTCAAAGCCAAAGAGGTTCTGACCAGTTTAACTCCGCGGCTGCGCCCCCGATATTGAATGAAATGTTTATTTTACAGGACTAGATAGAGAAGTAAGAACAAGCTCATTTATAGTTGAATTAAATAATGCCCCCTTTAAAGGGGGCTCAATCAAAGCCTTCTGCAGAAGGCAGATTTTTTATGGCAATAAAGCTCAACTAATTAGCTCGCGCGGGCCTCTTCAGTCGCTTGCTTTTTCACTGCGCCGATGCGCCATAACATACAAGACAGGCAGTACAAACAGCGTCAGTATCGTTGATGAGATAATCCCGCCAATCACTACCGTTGCAATTGGGCGCTGCACTTCAGCGCCAGTGCCTATATTCAGCGCCATAGGTACAAAGCCAAGACCAGCCACCAGTGCCGTCATCAATACTGGCCGCAGTCGAGTGAGCGCGCCATCAATAATCGCAGACACAAGCTCGCCTTTTTCTTGATACAGCTGGCGAATAAAGCTCAGCAACACTAAGCCATTAAGTACAGCAACGCCAGAAAGTGCTATAAAACCTACCCCTGCAGAGATAGATAACGGCATATCCCGAAGCCACAGTGAAATCACTCCGCCAGTTAGGGCTAAGGGAATACCGGTAAAAATAATCAGCGCATCTTTCACCGAGCTAAAAGTCATCACCAGCAACCCTAAAATCAGCGCCAACGTTAGCGGCACCACAATAGATAAACGCTGACTTGCTGACTCAAGCTGCTCAAAGGTGCCACCATACTCTAGCCAGTAACCCGCAGGAATATGGACCTTCTGACTAATTTGCTGCTTGGCTTCACTAACAAACGAGCCTAAGTCGCGGCCACGCACATTGGCCGTGACAACAATACGGCGCTTACCGTTCTCACGTCCAATTTGATTTGGTGACGGCGCAATCTCTAATTTAGTGACTTCAGATAAGGGGACGAATTCACCTGATGACAAGACGATGGGCAGTTGATGCAAGTGCTCAATATCCAGACGAATTGTTTCGGGCAAACGCACTACCATTTTAAAGCGACGATCACCCTCAAAAATAAGTCCGATCTCTTCACCACCGATTGCCGTCGCGACAAAGTCTTGCAGTTCATTAACCGTTAAACCATAATGCGCCAACGCGAGACGATCTGGCTGAATCGATAACATAGGCAGGCCTGTTACCTGCTCGACTTGTAAGTCGGCTGCGCCATCTATTTGCTCTAACACCTCGCGAATAGCATTAGCAGAAGTCAGTAATTGCTGTAAGTCATCACCCACCACTTTTATGCCTAAGTCTGCTCGCACGCCTGATATCAACTCATTAAATCGCATCTCAATTGGCTGGGTTAACTCAAAGTTGTTACCCGGCTGACCCGCAACAGCTGCCACAATATCGGCCGCTAACGCGTCATGGTTCATTGTAGGATTAGGCCACTCACTGCGGGGCTTAAGCATAATAAAGGTGTCGGCGATATTTGGCGGCATTGGATCATTCGCCACCTCTGGGGTACCAATCTTAGAAAACACATTCAACACCTGCGGGAAGTGTTTGATGCGCTCTTCTAGCAAAATCTGCATATCAACTGATTGTTCAAGTCCTGTGCCCGGAATACGAATAGCTTGCAACAAGATATCTTCTTCATTGAGCTGCGGGATAAACTCAGAGCCTAAGGTCGTTGCTAGCCAGATAGAGAAGCCAACCAATGCCACTGCGGCGCTTAACACCAACCAACGCAGTTTCATCGCACCAATCAGTAACGGCTTATACAGTGACTTAGTCGCAGTAATAACACGGCTCTCTTTTTCGCTAATTTTACCTGTCATAAATAGGGCAACCGCAGCAGGAACCAGAGTAAACGACAGCACTAATGCCGCCAATAGCGCCATCACAACCGTCGCCGCCATTGGGTGGAACATCTTGCCTTCGACACCCGTTAAGCTAAACAGCGGAATGTACACGACAGTAATAATCAACACGCCAAATAAGCTTGGACGGATCACCTCATTGGTGGCTTCAAACACCAGCTGCAAACGCTGTTTACGTGGCAGCACATGGCCACCATTCTGTACCTGCGCCTGACCTAAGCGACGAATGGCGTTTTCCACAATAATCACTGCGCCATCGACTATCAGGCCAAAATCTAATGCGCCTAAGCTCATTAGGTTAGCCGACACACCTGCTTGCACCATGCCCGTCATGGTCGCCAACATCGCCAGTGGGATCACCGCTGCGGTAATCAATGCCGCTCTGGCATTACCCAGCAATATAAACAGTACCAAAATCACTAATAATGCACCTTCGACTAGGTTTTTCTGCACGGTGTAAACGGCTTTATCCACCAAGGTGGTGCGGTCATACACCGCCTCAACTTTAATCCCCGATGGCAAAGAGGCTTTGATATCTTCAAGCTTAGCGGCAACGGCGAGTGATACTTGACGCGAGTTTTCGCCCACCAGCATCATGGCGCTGCCTAATACAGTTTCTTTGCCATCACGGGTAGCCGCTCCTGTACGCAGCGCTTTACCAATACCAACCTCGGCCACATCAGCAATAAAGACTGGCGCGTTATCAATATGCTTAACCACCACTTGCTCAATGTCGCTAATGGTCTTTAACTGCGCAGCTGAGCGCACTGTTAATTGCTGACCATCTCGTTCGATATAGCCGGCGCCGCGGTTACTATTGCTGTTTTGCAGCGCATATTTAATATCAGCAAATGAAATACCGTAAGCCAGCATTCTCGTCGGCATTGGCGTGATGTGGTATTCCTTATCAAAACCGCCGATGGTATTAATTTCTGTAACACCAACAACCTGCGCTAACTGTGGCTTAATGATCCAATCTTGGATCTCCCTCAGTATGGTTGTATCGTAATCACTGCCATTAGCCTGTTTAGCATCAGGCAATGCTTCGATGGTGTACATGAAGATCTCACCAAGCCCAGTTGATATCGGCCCCATTTCGAGCTCAACCTCCGCTGGTAACTTACCTTTAATGCCGTTTAAGCGTTCACTGATAAGACTGCGGGCAACATATAGATCGGTGCCTTCATCAAACACCACTGTTACCTGCGACAAACCATAACGCGACAGCGATCGAGTGTAAGAAAGATGCGGGATCCCCATTAGTGCATTTTCAATTGGGTAGGTAATTCTCTGTTCTGTTTCTAACGGCGAATATCCCTCGGCGCGCGTGCTAATTTGCACCTGCACATTGGTGATATCAGGCACGGCATCAATCGGTAATTTTTGATAACTCCAGAGCCCTACTGCAACTAACAGCATGGCGAGGAACATCATCATCCAGCGTCTATTTATGGCGAGACGCAAAACTGATTCAATCATTTGTGTCTCCTTTAGTGCTCATGTCCAGCGCTTGATTTCTCAAGGTCGCCTTTTAGTACAAAGCTGTTATCAATGGCGTATTCCTCACCGACTTCAAGCCCCGAAAGCACTTGGCTCATTTGGCTATCGCTTTGGCCTAATTCAACAACCCGCTTTTCAAAGCCCTCTTGGTTACGAATGAAAATGACTTGCTCACCTTCCATTATCTGCACGGCACGAGTATTAATAACCAAGGCGACCGCTTCTGTACTAAGAGTGACATTGCCAGACAATAACTTACCCACGGCCCACAGACCTTTGGTGTTATCAAGCGGTGCACGTGCCAATTTGTAGGTTTGTGCTGTAGGTGCGCTTAGCAGGTATTGGATGGTTGATGCCGCTTGGTTTTGCTCTGCGGCAATGGTTAACGCCTGCCCAGCGCGGACTTGACTTAATTGGCCAGCAAACACCTGATACTGTGCCCATAACTGGCTATCATCAATAATTCTCAGCAGCACATTATCGGTTGCTAACTCACCCACATTGGCACTGCGACTCTCAACCACACCCGAGATAGGCGCTGTGATCAAATAGCGTTTTAAGCTTGAGTTTGACTCGACTTCAGCAATCACTTGCCCAGCCGTAACGCGCTCACCGACCTCGACCTTCATTGCAGTAATAAGCCCTGCAAAGCGCGCTTTAACCTGACTCGTCGCTGACTCTGGCAGTACAGCTCGGCCATATAGCATCAGCGTTTGCTTAATATCGCCCGCTTTTGCTAATTGGGTAGTAATCCCCGATGCTAGGATTTGCTCGGCGCTAATGTGCACTTGTCCCTCTTCATCATCGCCATGTTCGTCTGCATGTTCATGTTCAGGCTTATCGGAGTGAGCATCGTGTTCAACATGTTGCTTATCTTGAAGCGTATGTTCTGATGACGCACTCACTGCACCACTAAACATTAATGCCGCAGCAACTACCACCGCAACGTGGGCCAAAGAGGATTTATTTAGAAAGGCAAAATTCATTTTGCGTGTCCTATAGCTGTTTTTGATACATCAGCAGTCTTGGAAAAATCATTAAAAAAGGTATGTTGAGAAGCGGGTAAAGGCTCAGCAATTAGCTGCTCTATATCCACGCCGTAACGCAGCGCAGAGGCCGCCGCATCAATCAATGCCCGGCGAGCAAATAGCAATTCTTCTCTAGCAGTAAGATAATCAAGGTAGCTGTATAGTCCTTGCTCATAGGCTTTTTCGGTATCTTCAAGGGCTGAGGTTAAAGTCGGAATGATACTGGCTTGTAAACGATTAACGGTTAATATTGCTTGTTTACGACTGGCATAAGCGCGATACAGTTGTCCATAAAGCTCAAGCAAAGCAACCTCTCGGTTGGCAAATACCGCCTCTTTTTCAGCTTGAGCTGACAATATCGCACCACGATTACGCTCACCACTAAACAGCGGCATACTAAAGCCTGCGATTAAGGCTATATCATTGGTTTGTTGTAGCTGCTTAACTCCTACTGACCACTTGATGTCTGTGCTCGACTGGGTTTTAGCAAAACGCAGTTCAGCTTCTTTCAACTGAGCTTGTGTTAGGTAGGCTGCAATTGCAGGACTGTATTTTACCTTTTCATATAACGGCGCTAAGGCTACATCGTCGGTAAACTCAAATAAACTACCAGCAAGCGTACCAAAGCTGACCTGAGATTCGCCCCACATCATACTTAACGCCAACTTGGCATAATCAAGTTGATGCAATTGGTTTTCTGCCACTAATTTGGCATTAAACACCGCAGCTTGGGCACGCTTAACTTCAGCGTCAGGCGTGATGCCCGCTTGGGCGCGTGTAGTGACAACGGTAAGGGTTTGCTCGGCCAGCGATAACGAATCAATCGCCAGTTGTAATTGCGATTGCGTAGCTAGCACATCAATATAGCGACGTGTGGTTTCAGCCAATAAATTCAGCGCTGCGATTTTACGCTCAGCCTCTAGATAGGCACGCTGCTCGTTAACCACTGTGCTGCGGGCATCAAGTTTGTCACCTAACTCAATAACAGACGATAAAGACACGCTAAACTCTGCGCTATCGGTCCCTTGAAATTCACCCGAACCGACAATATTGTCGGCATCAAAGCCAATTTCATAACCAGGAGTAAGCGCCTGAGTTTGCGCTGCACCGTCGAGCGCTTGTTGCCTAAACTTAAACACTTTAAGTGAAGGATGTAGCTGCTGTACACGCTCAATAACCATGGTTAATGACAAGGTATTAGATTGTTCTGTAGGCGCGGCAGCAAGTGAGCCTGCCGCTAACAAAGTGACAAGTAACAAGGTGCAATAAAGACCTCGCCAAACACAAAGCATGCCGATTTTAATGGCAAACTTCGTGCAATAAGTATTATAAAACATCAGACAATAAGCCTCGATTTAATACAAAATACCAGACCTGTTGATTACTAAACCTTCAAAGGAGCAACAGATCTTGAGCAAGCTTTAAAAACTCGCTAACGGAATAAAATTTTGATTAAACGATTAAGGCTTTGGGAGGGCGTAGAAAAGCAAAATAGGGGGCTTCAACTGAGGTTGAGTTAAAGCTAAACACAAAAGACTTAGGAATTGCGGTAACGGTTTGCATAAGCGCAACCGGATACATTAAGGTCAAACAACAAGAACAGCAGTTATTACCGCATTCAGTGCAATTATCTTCTACATGACTTTCCGTATTGGACGCATCACATTGCTCAACATTGTTATCAAGCTCAGCGGTTTGCAGAACAGAATGCATCACATCAGTATCGCAATCATTACGCGTAAAACCACAGTCATCAGCCATAACTGCAACAGATTGTAGCGTTAAAATAATGATCAGCACCATCCGCCCTAACATCGCTGCAGAGGTTATAAATACTCGTAAATAACGCGAGGAACTAGACATTAGGCCTTAGCGCACCTTTTAACTCTATTGCTGTACATTTTTGACTTAATTACTCGTTAACAAAAGTTGAATACATCTAGTTTAAGTCAACCAAACTTAAAACACTATGCATTTGCTTGCATGACCAGTTATAAATGCTTAAAAAAGATCCAAAAATATCAATAACATCAGATTCTAAACTGTATATTTAACTCGGTTTAAATTGATATATTCTCTAGAAAAGTTTACATATCATAGTCATTTATCCAACTAATTATTGATTCCAAAAAATATGTAAATAATCAGAGATCGGTTTAAGTCATCACAAATTGTCGTGGCATAGTTATTTTGGCCACAAACTAAGAGATTAATACCACTGGTCATAATATAGTGGATTAGCAAAACTGGCCATTTATTTGTCAGTAAGTAGTACATATTGTCGCACTAAAGCTAATCCTAAAAAGCACCGCGCCTAGATTAGTAAAACTCGTAAATGTCCAGAAATGTGCCACGATGTGTAAATAATTTATGCACCAAAGTGTGTTTGAAATGGATATATTTCACGGTTTAACCGGTTGCATTTACCCTCAAAAATATAATATCACCTTCACAGAATAGCCTGAGTCGCTGTACTAAAGTGTAATGACACACATTTAACGATATTGTCCTGTCGTTATCACTACTAATTTACAATACCGTTAATAAAGCAATCAACACGATTTATTGCATTCGGCGTTACCGCTTATTCGATTACCAAACCTTTCCTAATCAAAATCTCTTGAGTTAGAGTTTTTGTTGCAGCACGTTTCTGTCCAGAAATAAGCCTAGACGCGTAAATTATTTATGCCCCAAAGTATTTTTAAGCTATGGCCTGCGGCCACTAACGTCGTGGCGCTTCACCCACACCAGACCAAGAGGAAATCAACGGCTATTCCCTCTTGGAACTCCCAGCCGCCCCGCAACATTTTCTGAAAAGCGAAAAAATTGTCATGGGGATTGATCCAGCTTTTAACTTCATTTGTAGCCTGCTTCGGCCTTATTCGAAAATGCTAACGCTTCCGATAGGCCATCCTTGGCCAACGAAAGCTAGCCTGACGTCCTGTCAGGCTCACGCTATTTTCTTCAACGGCCTCAAGTTCAGAGTTGAATCAGCCCTTTTAAAGTCAGTATAATTAACTCATTTCTGCCCCATTCCTTGCTAGGGATGCCAATTCGCCGATTTCAACTTACTGAATAATTTTCAGTCTATTCGGGTAATAAAGGTTTGCTCGTCATCCACAAAAGCTACAAAGCCGCCGTGATAGATAAATACTCGACCACGCCCCTCAACTAAGCAGGCAAGCTGTGGGTTCAAATCTTCTTCGTTACCCTGTCTTTGATATGTGCCGATATCGGTGATTACGCCGCTTAGAGTAGGCAAATATCTATAAGTTCGCTTTGCTTGATCAACCAGGTTCAATTCGCTGGCGGTAGAGAAGCAAGAGGGTATCGTACCGGCTTCTTCGATAAACATAGTTTTCAGTTCTTCAAAAGCTGTGATCACTAGCCAGTCGATGCCGTTAACATGATGGATAAACATTGAGTTTCTCGGTAATTCTGATGCGGAGATTTTAACATTATCAGGGGCAGAACGTAGTAGAGATTTAGTAATTCTGTGCAATTTACGGTCATTCACTAGGCCACCTTGAAACACGTCTTTGCCCCCAAAGTTGGTTAGAACCAAAGCTCTATTTAACAGTGCTTGCCTTCGTTTTCCATACAAAAGCTAATCGATATTGCTCTTTTACAGAGACCATTATTTACTGGCTAGATTGCTTAATCTAATAAGCTAGTTTTATATACAGTTATAATGAGTTTTGGCTTAATTTAAATCAAACAACCCAATAAGTAAGTCTAAAGTAGTAAAAAATAATTATGCGATTAAACTTAACAAATTGATATTATAGTAAATAAATTTCAGTGGTAAAATCATGAACACTTTATTTAGGCACCTCGGTTTGTTTTTGGGTTTTGCTAATTACTTATCGCTTTACATCAACGACATAGCTAATGTAGGATGATATTAATCAATAACTTAAGCGGCCGACTTTATTCGGCTAGCCGTTCAATACGCTGTTGAACTAAGCTGCTGTGCCCAACGGAAGCTCAGTTGAGTGTTTAAGCCTCATTGAATCAGCTAAAGTTAAAGAAGATGTGATGGAACATAACAATGATAAGGAAATTTCAATGGCATAAAGCGTACCAATTAGCCTAGACTCGGCATCGGCCAAGTCCAACAAGCGATTTGTGCCATGCAAACGGCGCAACGCACAAATGCTAAAACGTTTGGCTAATTTTGATTATTGATTAGGGTAATTTAGTCGTGTTAATTATAAGGTATTAAATATAATTTTTTTTGATAATTAATGGGTTTATTGGTTAGGAATGGAATGAAAATATTATGTTGCGCTACGGTTTTATTAATTACCGGTTGTTCAGGAATAAGAGGGCATGGGGAATCAGCAGCAATTAATTATCCAAATATTTGTGTTGAAAGTAATCTTAAAGTAACCGTTCCTGCGTTTGAGAGTGATTTAGTATATCAGCTAGAGAATAGAGATTTACGAGTTGAAGTTGTCACTGATAAATCAGACTGTGAGTTCCCAATGGCATTAACATACACGGCTTTCCGTCGTCTGGGCGTTGTAACAAAAATTAAGCTTTCTCTTTATAAAAATAATCTTAGGGTTGCTAATATTGATTGGGATGCAGGACGTAGCCCAATGCCTTCTGAAATTTCTAATACTCTTGAAAAAGTAGAATTCTGGCAGACAGGCGAGGCTCTAGCTGGTCTTTTTGGCGAGATAGATATTAATTAGAAAATTCGTCTAATCAGGTAGCCGGAGGTCTCTAACCTCCAGCCCTCACGCCACCCTGCATGCGGCTCCGCACAGGGCGGTTCCCAAAGACTTTCAGAACATGTTGGCCGATTAGCTCCGACATATCCCAATGCTGGCTGCTGTATTATCAACGCCAACACTCCTCAAACCCGGTCGGGTATGGAATATTGAGTTGCACGGACTCCTCACTGATCTTCAGGTTCAGGCCTTCACTATGTCCAACCATTACGATGGGCGTTCGGCTACTATGCCGTCTGCTAACTTCTGCTTAATCACATACCGAGTTACCCCGTCATGCGCTATCGGTTTCCATCTGGTTCGCTCTTTTTAGTCGATGAAGTTGAAAAGCCAAGGCACTTGTAAACCAGAGCTTTACTGGTTAATGACCGATCGCGTGTTAAACAGATCTCCCCAGATAAGAACATGAACTTTCTTTGCACTGCTGCATCATTTAGGGTGGCCATTAGATCACGTGGTTTCGTCATCTTGTACCCTTGCTTCGCGGGGCAGACCCTGCCAACTCACCTCTAGCCTACGCCTCATATGATGTTCTTGTTCATCAGCCCGCAAATTTGCTAGCGGCTTCCTTCAGACCAATCCTCGCGGATAAGCCCTTGCCATTCGCTAGTAGTTAACGTTTAATAACAGCATATTATTGAACGGTGACCTTCCTACAGAGGACTTTCACCTCATTAGTTCATGCCCATGCTGGGCGTACACAACACGGTTAAAAGGAGTTATTTGAAATGGATAGTGAAAAACTAATCGAATTTCGCAAATTAATTGACGAAGTAATGAACTCATATACTAAGAAAGATGCTGCAAACCCTTTGCGGAAGTTGGAATTCATGGCTGCTCAGATTAAACCGAGATTGAACGGATATACTGCAGGGAAATTGAGTGAAGCAGTAGGATATGCCAAAGAAGCATCGGGACAAGTAAATAATAAAGAACACCTGATTTCGAATATGGAGAGGTCTTGGTATGTGTTCGAAAGTGACATTACTAGTGGACGAGCAGGTATCCACGATGGATCTGACACATAACAAGCCAATTATTCCGACCTCAACTCGCTGCGCTCGTTTCGTCGGTATATTGGGGCGTTAATATAAACTCACCATACTTATCATAATGTGAATAGTGAGTGTTAGAGCTTGGGCACTAACGTCGCACGTCCAGAAGTGACTTAGGGACGTAACACGTATATCCCCTAACCGTTATAGACGTAATCAACTTTAAAAAAAGTAGCCTCAAGGGTTATGAAACTTCATTTTTAATCAGTATGAAAATTGAGTTTTGGCCACCACGAATAAGTTGCTTATTATTCAAACTTACTCGCTAATCCTTATACAATGGCCAATATTTTTAGCTCAATTGTCACAGACGTGCTTACTTTTTATTCAACTGCCCAAATGTTGGGATATTACCGTCCTTGGGAACTTCCATTATTACATAAGATAAAACCAATGTTGATGGATTAGCACCGTTAGATGGTTTTGCTAAACCGCCCGTCATACAAAGAGCGTAGTTATAACGGCGCACTGTATCACCCTGCGAACCATGACCAAATTCAAAGACATTTTTATCACTTGGCGACTTTAAGGTCGCACGTTGTGCGCCAGTACCATTCGGAAGTCCAAGGTAAACTATTCGAACTAGAAGGAATTTTTCTACGAAATTTTGAACAGAGCCTTGAGCACAGCAGAATATCTAAGTAAAGGTAATGAAAGTCTGCAGCGTAAAGTCAGACTTATTGGCCAATTAACCAAACCCAATTATCCGAAGTTTGATTAAGCAGTAGCAACCACAGCGTCGCTACTTCCCACTTTACCCTAAATTTTCTGTGCCTTTCGGTACCCCTAGTAGTAAACTGTTGAGCTGTAAGAGAATAATCGCTTGTTATTAGTTTTTCTTTTTGGCAGCTAGTTACTGTTTTTTTGACTTTCCACGGGGACAAATGAATACATCGATACGCCATGACATGTGGGAAATAAATCTGAAGGGGTACCAATACCCCCTTGTAGCATCTCAAGTGATCCTTAAATTCTCAGATGGAGTCGCGGATCATGATATTTCACGCATTAAGCGATTAACCGCTGAAAGTGAAATTGACGGCACAGCACTATTTACATGTAGCGAGTGTGATTGCCCAGTATTCATACGGAAATCTAACGCTAATAGTGATGATGAACCAAAGATGCACTTTGTTCATAATAGAAACCAAGCACCTGACATTGATAAGATGATGGATTGCACATTCTATAAGGGCGTTAGTGGCACCCTATTTTCTGAAATCTATAACGGCGAAGGCCCTTGGCATTTTGAAACAAAATCAAAACTCATTCAGATCTTGGTCGACAGTGACAAAGTAAAACCCAAAACCGTTTTTGCTGAAAAGTACATTTTCAAAAGAGATCACGATATAAACGTGCGAAGAAAACCGGACATACAGTTCACTGACCTTAATAATAATGAATGGGTTATTGAACTTACTCGCTGGTGGATGTCACCAAAAATCGCGTTAGAGCGCGAGCGCTTCTATAAAGATCTCGGTAAAAACCTGCTCTGGTTGTTTAGTCCTAAATGCTCTGTGCAAAACAGGTCTACGTATGACCTCATAATGTTTGGCTCCAACTTTGACGACAAATCAATTGAATCCCAGACTAGGCCGCAAAGCAATGCTTTCACAATAAGCGAGAGCGCGATAGGAGCTTGTCTAGAACACAAAACGTTGATGTTTGATGTTATGTATCCCGAGTATCATTTTAACAGCACCCGCAAAGCAATCGAGATCGACTATCAATATGACCGAGCTGAGTTTACAGATCTTATTTTGTCACCAAGCGTTCACTTGCCCTATGCAATAGAGACCCAAGCTTCACTTAAAAAAGCCAAAGCGTTATTAGCTCAATACTACAGGGATAGACTGGCTGCACTCGTTAGGGAAGTCCGCACTGAATATTTTTCTGTGTTTATTAATGCTGACAGAAGTGAATGGGCTAAAGCTTTTACCTACGCACAATTCAATTCATGGCGCCTGGCGATACGGGATGAATACCTACAGCTTCATCGAGTTGGAAAGATCCTAGCTGTGATGGAAACGGTCTATCAGCAAGAAAAGCGTAAGCGTTTTAGAGACTCCTTAGCATTGAGTATTAAATCACTACGGCACTACTTCTATAAAACCAAACAAAACAAGAAACTTAAAGCAGCCGAACTGCCACAATGCCTACAGTGGGAAGTTTCAAGCCTAATTCCTGTTAATTACCGGTTTAAAAACAGGATCAAGAGCATGGACAGCCATTTACTCCAATACAGAGAAATGCAGGCCCATCGAGAGGCACTTGCGCCAACAATTAATCAGCTAAGACTGTTTGTAAACCAAATCAGACTTGATGCAAAAAATGATTTATCGCCCGGCACCCACAGAATTGACTCACTCGTGAGTTCATTAGACAGTTTATTGTCAGATGGCACCATTGCCAACCATGGTAAAACACTGACCAAGCGCATCAACACAACAGTTGTAATGGTAAAAACTATACAGACCCACCGGCATCAGCTGAAAATAGAATACATCGAAAAACAGAATACTATCAAGAAAAGAAACCTAAACAGAGTTGAGCGAGAGTGCAAAGAAGTTATTGATGAACTTCATACCGATGGCATCAAAGAATTTCCACATAGCGGGACTACATTGATAATCAAACTCAACCGCCTTAGGAGCGACTGTAGAAGACTTGGACTTAAGTATTTATACAATGATATAAATCAATGCTATGAAACCGCTATGGGGGCGTACGGATCTGTAGTGATGTCAGCCACATGGCCACTAATCACCAAAGGCTGGAATGAAACAGACAGGTTTGATCACGAGCTTAATCATTTGTTTGACTACACCGGACAATTATTTCACTTGAGTACCCCGCAACATCAGGAAAGCTATCAATGTCAGATTTGGACTCGAGAGCTTTTAGCATGGTTTATAGATGATCTAAACGAGAAACTGAGCAAGCTATACAGAGTGAACAATTACCCACGTCACGACCAATTAATTAAAATCAATCGAAAGAGAGGAATATACGCTAAGCGATTATTGTACATCTACACCACCATTTCAAAGCGACAAGACAACCTAATCGACAGTGATAGCAGAGCAAAGGTAAATTGGCTAGATGATTTATTAAAAGAGTTGAAGAGAAACCCAACAATGTCGCGGTTATGATCAAAAAAAAGGGCACTATTAATCAAATATGTAACCAATCATGCCCTCCCCATCAGTTTTAAAACCAACAGCAAACCTAATAATGAATTAATTGGCTACCTAGCAACAGGGGTCAATGGTATCGAAAAAGCTGAAGAGTATGAACTCCCTCATTAAAGAGTATGGCCATACAAATGTATGGTTTCAGCATAGTTTTAGTAATCTGAAATTAATGAGTTAGAGTTTATTCTCTAGCTCACTTCTGTCCAAAAACGAGCTAGTTTCTGCTTGAAAATGCCTAAATTCAACTCTGAACTTGAGGCCGTTGAAGAAAATAGCGTGAGCTGGCCATGGATGGCCCGCTAGCTTTCGCGGTACAGGATGTACCATCGGAAGCGTTAGCATTTTCGAATAAGGCCGAAGACGGTTACAGATGAAGTCAAAAGCTGGATCAATCCCCATGGCAATTTTTTCGCTGTTCAGAAAATGTTGCGGGGCGGCTGGGAGTTCCAAGAGGGAACAGCCGTTGGTTTCCTCTTGGTCTGGTGTGGGTGAAGCGCCACGACGTTAGTGGCCGCAGGCCATATCTTAAACACACCTTTGTCCAGAAATAAGTTATAAACTGAATGATTTAACACAAAAAAATGCCAGCATTTCTGCTGGCATTTTTGATCAATTGTTAACGAGTTAAAGCTTAAAACGCGGCTTGGAAAATCACACTGTCAGCTTTCTTAGTGTAAGAATCGATTTGGTCAGAAATTGTAGGTTATAGTAAATTTATTTTAACCAAGTTAATTATCTACTTAACTTGTGAACACAACTAAAGAACAAAATTTCCACCATTTTTGATCAACGATTAATGAGTTCAAACTTAAACAGTTACTTGAAAAGCCTCGTTAGCTATCACTTTGTTAAGGCTTCACTTACCTAACGTTTACTGCCGTACAGAACCCAAGCTTGTTCTGAACAACCCTAATCTTGATTAGAAAACACTCAAATGCTAACATGTTCTATATGACTCAGTGATACACTTAAAGGATGTTAAGTGGGCAGAATATTTAAAACACCTGACTTTGCATCTTGGGCTAAAGATGAAAGTTTAGATGATTCGGCCTTATTGAGTGCGATTCAAGAAATTGAAGATGGGCTAATAGATGCCAAACTTGGTGGCAATGTCATTAAAAAACGTGTTGCCCGTACTGGCCAAGGTAAAAGTGGCGGTTTTAGAACCATTATTGCTTTTAAAGTCGATGATAAATCAATTTTTATATTTGGTTTTTCTAAGAATGAAAAAGCGAATATTTCGACAAAAGAAAAGACTGCATTAAAGATTATGGCCAAAGAGTTACTCGCTTACGATAATAAGCAATTAGCAAAAGCATTGAAACACAAAGCACTATTTGAGGTAATACGAGATGAGTAGATTATTAAAATCGCTTCATAACACAGCACAAGGCTTACATGATGCAGGGATCATGAAAACAGCCACCATGCGTGAGCTTGATGAATTATGCTTACCTGAAATTAACGTATTATCTGCTGCTGAAATTAAACATATCCGTGTCACAAATAAGCTTAGCCAACCCGTATTTGCTAGAGGTCTTAATGTCTCGGTATCGAGTGTGCAAAAATGGGAGCAAGGCAAACGGCATCCAGAAGGGCCCGCTTTAAAACTGCTAAATCTCGTGCAAAAAAATGGGTTTGATTTACTTAAAGCATAAAGATTAATTGAGACAAGCTAAGCTTAACTTTGCCCTAGCAAAGCAATATCTAATCCTACATAACTAAACCCAAATAAAAATGCCAGCATCTCTGCTGGCATTTTTGATCAATTGTTAACTAGTTTACGCTTAAACAGCGGCTTGGAAAATCACGCTGTCGGCTTTCTTAGTGTAAGAATCGATTTGGTCGAAGTTCAAGTAACGATAAGTATCAGCTGCAGAGGCATCTAATTCTTTAGCGTATTCTTGATACTCTTCAGGTGAAGGTAAGCGGCCCAATAACGCTGCTACGGCTGCAAGCTCTGCAGATGCTAAGTAAACGTTTGCCCCCGTACCTAAACGGTTAGGGAAGTTACGAGTAGAGGTTGATACTACAGTAGCACCTGCCTCTACACGTGCTTGGTTACCCATACACAGAGAACAACCTGGGATCTCAATCCGCGCACCAACACGACCGAAGATGGCGTAATAACCCTCTTCCGTTAATTGATCGCGATCCATCTTAGTCGGTGGTGCAATCCATAAACGCGTTGGTAGTGTGGTAGCAAATTTTTCTAACATCTTACCGGTCGCGCGGAAATGACCGATGTTAGTCATACAAGAACCCACAAACACTTCATCAATCTTAGTTTGCGCAACGCTTGATAATAATACGGCATCATCAGGATCGTTTGGTGCACAAAGGATAGGCTCTTTGATGTCGTTTAAGTCAATTTCGATAATTTCAGCATATTCTGCATCTTTATCTGCTTGCATCAACTCAGGATTGGCAAGCCACTCTTGCATGCCAGTAATACGACGCTCAATAGTACGACGATCGCCATAACCTTCAGCCAACATCCACTTTAACATCACGATGTTAGAGGTGAGATATTCAATGATAGGTTCTTTGTCTAGCTTAATGCTACAACCTGCTGCTGAACGCTCAGCAGAGGCATCAGATAATTCGAATGCTTGTTCAACTTTAAGTTTTTCAAGACCTTCAATTTCTAATACCCGGCCAGAGAAAGCATTAATTTTGCCTTTCTTCTCAACCGTTAACAGACCCATTTCAATGGCTTTTAATGGAATAGAATGGACCAGATCACGCAAGGTGATACCGGGCTGCATTTCGCCTTTAAAGCGCACTAACACTGATTCAGGCATATCAAGCGGCATGACACCGGTTGCCGCAGCAAATGCCACTAAACCAGAACCTGCAGGGAACGAAATACCAATAGGGAAACGAGTATGGGAATCACCACCTGTACCTACGGTATCGGGTAATAACATACGGTTTAACCACGAGTGAATAACCCCGTCACCTGGACGCAGAGACACACCACCACGATTCATAATGAAATCAGGTAATGTGTGATGCGTGGTCACATCCACAGGCTTGGGATATGCCGCGGTATGACAGAATGACTGCATGGTTAAATCAGCACTAAAGCCTAAACAGGCTAAGTCTTTTAACTCGTCACGTGTCATAGGGCCTGTGGTATCTTGCGAACCCACAGAGGTCATCTTAGGTTCACAGTATTGACCAGGACGCACACCAGTAACGCCACACGCTTTACCAACCATTTTCTGAGCTAAAGTATAACCTTTGTCAGATGCGGCGACATCTTGTGGGCGAACAAATACGTTTGATGCTTCAAGACCTAAGGTCTCACGCGCGCGGTCAGTAAGGCCACGACCAATGATCAATGGAATACGACCACCAGCACGAACTTCATCTAACAATACTGCGGTTTTAAGCTCAAATGTAGAGATGACTTCATCAGTGCCATGACGCTTAACGACACCTTCATAAGGGTAGATATCAATGACATCACCCGTGTCCATTTGATCAACGTTAAGTTCGATCGGTAATGCACCCGCATCTTCCATGGTGTTGAAGAAAATAGGCGCAATTTTGTTACCTAGACAGAAGCCACCCGCACGCTTGTTAGGGACATAAGGAATATCATCACCCATAAACCACAACACTGAGTTAGTGGCAGATTTACGTGAAGAACCAGTACCAACAACATCACCCACATAAACTAATGGATGACCTTTACCTTTTAACGCTTCGATTTCTTTGATGGGCCCCACAACGCCTGATTCATCAGGCACAATACCGTCGCGGGCGTTTTTCAACATCGCTAAGGCATGCAGTGGAATATCTGGACGAGACCATGCATCTGGCGCAGGTGATAAATCATCCGTGTTAGTTTCACCAGATACTTTGAAAACAGTTAAGGTCACTTTGTCATTCAATTTTGGACGATTTAAGAACCAATCGGCATTGGCCCAAGCATCAACCACTTGCTTAGCAAAATCATTACCCGCTTGCATTTTTTCAACAACGTCGTGGTATGAATCAAACATCAACAAGGTATTTGAAAGTGCTTTCACCGATAATGGCGCTAAGGCAGCATTATCTAATTGATCAATTAACGGCTCAATGTTGTAACCACCTTGCATGGTGCCAAGCAGTTTAACCGCGTGATCCGCGCTTAGGATCGAAGATGACACCGTGCCTTTAGCCACAGCATCAAGGAACGCGGCTTTAACATAAGCGGCCTCGTCGACGCCTGCTGGTATACGATTTTCGAGCAAGTCGAGGATAAATGCCTCTTCACCTGCTGGAGGTGTTTCAACTAACTTAACCAGTTCAACCACTTGTTGTGCATTTAATGGCTTAGGGACTACGCCCTCTGCAGCACGATCTGCGACGTGTTTACGATATGCTTCTAGCACGGCAACATTCCTCTTTGTTTGACGCCTAACGGCGAAACTCAGCTTCAATATGGTACGCTGATAATTCCACTGGTTCGGGCTTGAAATCCGAGCTCCAGTATACTACAGCTTAGTAAAAGTATGAATCAGATCACACTATCACAAGCATGAAATCAACGTGATTTGTCAGTCCAGAAATCAATTTACCGATAAGTTCACTAGATTAAAATTAGACAATAGTTTAAAACAGCCATAAACATGTTTAAATACATTGGTTTATATAGCAGCTTCTGATTAAACTATAGCCAAAATGATCTTTCACTCTGTAGATGAAATATTTTTTAAAAACACGCTTTTGATTGTGCCCTAGCAACAACAAGGCAATAATTAGCCCTAAATACCGTCATCCTTATGGAGCCAATATGGTGTCAACCCAAGTAAAAGCCGTTATTTTTGATATGGATGGAGTGTTAATTGATTCCGAACCTGCTTGGCAGTTAGCCGAGCAAACTGTACTGAATAGTGTTGGACTTAACCTTACTTTAGAACAGGTTGAGCAGACTACAGGCTTGCGCATTGATCATGTTGTCAATTATTGGTATCAACGTTTTCCTTGGCCAAATTATGACAATGCCGCCACAGCGGCCAAAATAATCAGTGACGTTATTAGCCAAATCAAAGTCGCTGGAGAACCCATGCGCGGCGTGATTGAGTCGCTGGACACCTGCAAACGCTTGGGGCTTAAGATCGGCTTAGCCACATCATCGTCATCAGCTATTATTGAAGCGGTATTGGATAAATTAACCATTGGTCATTATTTTGATGCGATTGAATCGGCTGAGAATTTAGCTTATGGCAAACCGCATCCAGAAGTGTACTTAAATTGTGCCACAGGGCTGGGCATAATGCCGAGTCAATGCATCGCTATTGAAGATTCGTTTAATGGTTTGATTGCCGCTCGAGCAGCCAGTATGCAAACGGTAGCGATCCCTGCGCCTCATACCGCAACTCAAACTAAATGGGTTATTGCCCATCATCAGCTAGCTCACGCAGGATTATTACCCGCATTGCTTAACAAGTTTGCTGCGCTGCGAGGGTCCTAGGCCGCTGCGCTGCTAAGGACCTAGGCCGCTGCGCGGATAGTGCGCTTCGCTTCTAGGGCGGACTTCGTCCTGCTAGAGTCACTGCGCTGCTAAGATCCTAGGCCGCTGCGCGGATAGTGCGCTTCGCTGCGAGGAAGATAACAAGCGATAACAGCGAACGCTGCGCTCACGGATATGGCTCTCTAGCATCTAGGCTTTCGCTTGTATAGCCTCTAGCAGCGCAGCGTCCTAGCTTCTAGGCTTTTAGCTTGTATAGCCTCTAGCCGCGTAGCGTTCTAGCATCTAGGCTTTTAGCTCGATTGTTATCTCTCGTCATCGCTTGCCACCGCTCGTCACCAAGATTTTATAGAATCTAGCAGCGTAGCGTTCTAGCATCTAGGCTGTTCGCTCGTATAGCCTCTAGCCGCGTAGCGTCCTAGCAGCGCAGCGCTCTAGGCTTTTGGCTTAGATAGACTGCCTAAAAGTTTTTACCGACAAATAAATAGAAAGCCGATTCACCGCTGTCAGTAAAACCAAAGCCTAATGCCGCGGGTCCCCAATCGGTATCTGTGCCTAAATACAGGCTACTGGCATAAATCAAATCATTGACATCGACATCACTACGATCAAACCACACATTACCGGCTTCAAGACTGGTGCCTAAATACAAAGGCAAGTCAGTGATCAGTACATCACGGCCAAGATCATATTGATAAATCACTGCCGCAAAGACTTTATGCGCACCGACTAAGGTATCTTTACGATAACCAGACAAATTCAAGAACCCGCCTAAATCAGCGACACGTAAGGTAAAGTCGCCATCATTTTCAACCGTAGCCAATTCCATTTTACCCACAATGGCATGATTACCCAGCTTTAACGCCCCTTTCCAATCGGCTTCAAACTGCCACGCTAAATTATTGCTAGATCCAGAATCAACATTACTCAAGCCCTTATACGACTCATCTCTTAAATAACTGGTAAAGGTAATCCGATTACCCTCAGTCGGAAAACTAATACTGTTTAGATTGTCATAGGCCACTTTAAAATAGCCGCCGCTTGAACGGTAGTTAATCGAATCAACTAAGCCAAATTCACTGCTAATACGCCCATCTTCTGCGATAAGACCTAACTCAATAAGACCATCAGAGTCATAGTTATAACCGACGCCAAAAACGATTTGAGCCACATTGTTTTCCAGTTCAACATAACGACTGTCTTGATCAAATAAATCCCAATTTTTCATTTCATATTGGAATCGTCCTAGACTGTAAAATGTTTGGTCACGATCTAATGGTTGATAAAATTCAGTGGCCACAAACTTTTTATATCCTAGCTCTACTTCATTACGCCATTCGCCCCCATTTTCAGTCAAATCTGTCATGGTAAAAGCCAAGCTTAGCGTAATAGCTGAATCTAAAGTGAAGTCATCTTCCCAGTTAAACCCCGCTTGGAAATAATTGGGCCCCCATGATTTTGCTTTGGTGGTAATGGTTAAAATCCGCCCTTGTTCAACATCCTCAAATTCAGCATCGACACGTTCAAATTTATTCAGTGAATACACTCGGTTTAGGGCAGAATCTAACTCTTTTTTCTTTAGCACAACCCCTTCGCTAATCCCTAAACGTTCACGCAGTAATTTTTCACTGACTTGTGATTGATTATTGAAAACAATTTTATAAATGGGTGTTTTGAGCGGATTAATCCACAGTCGACTTTGTTGTAATTTACTCGCTTGATAAGCCAGATAATCTCGCTCACTTATCCCCAGCGGCGCTAAATTCACCAACTCTAAATTGGCGGCATCTTCACCTAATTCAAGCGCCAATGGCATGATTGAAAAATCAGTGGTACTTAAACTATCAATGGCGGGACGGATAAGAATATCGCTTGAAGTCAGCAAGGCTTTTTGGCGAGCAGTGCTCGCTTGGGTCAAAATAGTTGACAGCTGCTCTAATACGGCAAGGGTACTGTCTAAGTGTTCTTGTTTGGTCAGGGCAGACCCAATATCGACAGCGATGATAATATCGGCACCCATGGCTTTGACCACATCGACCGGCATATTGTTAGCAATGCCACCATCAACCAGTAATCGACCGTTAATGAGCGCAGGCTGCAGCGCGCCGGGTACGGTGGCAGATGCTTGCATGGCTTGGATCACACTGCCGCTGGATAACACCACAGCTTCGCTAGTCGTTAAATCAGTCGCCACCGCTCGGTAAGGAATAGCAAGCTCATCAAAATCACCAAACTGCTCAACTAACCCAGTCGAACGACGCAGCAACTGCGACATACTCTGGCCACGCAACAAGCCACTGGGTGATGTTAGGCGGTTATCGTTATAACCCACAGTGAGGGGAATATTAAACTGATCTCTTTGCTGTTTATCGCGGTAACTTAATTTGTCACGCGGAATAGTATCGGAATAGCCTTTAGACCATTCACTATTAAGCATAATGTCTTCGATTTGGTCGGCGTTATAGCCTAACGCATACATGCCTGCAACATAGGCACCAATACTAGTGCCGGCAATGTAATCTACGGGAATATGATGTTTTTCAAGTACTTTTAACACCCCAATATGGGCAGCACCTTTGGCGCCGCCACCACTGAGCACCAAACCAATGGTCAGTCTTTCTGGCGCGGCTTTTTTGGCCGCATAGACAGGATGCATGACCAAGCTAAAGCAAATACAGCCAGCCAAAAACCAAGTGCTCAGATTAAGGCGTAAAACTTGCGACATAAACCATTCCAAAAGTAAGTAAAAAAACTTATCCTAACAATTTTATAAACAATATTAATGCCTTACCATTATTCTGTAGCGAAAGTAATACTCTCATCTAAGGCTCGTCTAAAAAATCAAACTATAAGTAAAAAAAAGCACCCCCGTTACAGGAGTGCTCTATAGTATCAAGTCTAAGCCTAGATCACTTCTTCTTCTTAACCGCTTTAGGGTTAGGGAGATCAGTAATTGAACCTTCATACATTTCAGCGGCTAAACCCACTGACTCATGTAAGGTTGGGTGAGCATGAATCGTTAATGCTAAATCTTCAGCATCACAGCCCATTTCAATGGCTAGACCAATTTCACCTAATAATTCACCGCCGTTAACCCCGACAATAGCACCACCGATCACCCGATGAGTGTCTTTCTCGAAAATTAACTTGGTCATACCTTCGCTGCAATCTGATGCGATAGCACGGCCACTGGCTGCCCATGGGAAAGTCGATATTTCATAAGCAATATCTTGCTCTTTGGCTTCTTTCTCAGTTAATCCAACCCAAGCGACTTCAGGATCGGTATAAGCAATTGATGGGATAACTTTAGGGTCAAAGAAATGCTTCAATCCCGAAATAACTTCCGCTGCGACATGACCTTCATGCACCCCTTTGTGGGCCAGCATAGGTTGACCAACAATATCACCGATAGCATAGATGTGTGCTACGTTTGTGCGTAACTGCTTATCAACATTGATAAAGCCACGCTCATCCACATTCACACCGGCTTTTTCAGCGGCAAGAGTCTTACCATTTGGTGAACGACCAATAGCGACTAACACGGCATCGTAACGTACGGGTTCAGCAGGGGCTTTCTTGCCTTCCATTGTTACATAAATACCGTCTTCTTTGGCTTCAACCGCGGTCACTTTGGTTTCAAGAATAAGGTTAAACTTCTTCTTAATCTGCTTAGTGAAAACACGCACAATATCTTTATCAGCGGCAGGAATAACTTGGTCAAACATTTCAACCACGTCAATTTCACTGCCTAAAGATGAATACACAGTACCCATTTCTAGGCCGATAATACCGCCGCCCATCACCAATAACTTGCCTGGCACTTCTTTCAATTCTAATGCCTCAGTCGAATCCCAAATACGGGGATCGTCATGGGGAATAAATGGCAGTTTAATGGGACGAGAGCCCGCAGCAATAATCGCTTGTTCAAACTGAACCTGCGTCACTGTGCCGTCTTCAGCAGTCACTTCCAGGCTGTTAGGGCCTGTGAATTTACCATAACCATTAACCACGTTAACCTTACGCATTTTAGACATTCCGTCTAATCCGCCCGTTAACTGCCCAACCACTTTATTTTTAAAGTCGCGTAATTTGTCTAAATCGATTGTTGGCTCACCAAATACCACACCATGACTAGCAACCGCTTTCGCTTCTTCAATCACTTTAGCAATGTGCAGTAATGCTTTAGATGGGATACAACCTACATTCAAACAGACACCACCTAGGGTGCTAAAACGTTCAACGATAATAGTATCTAAACCTAAATCAGCGGCACGGAATGCGGCTGAATAACCTGCGGGGCCGGAACCTAATACAACTACCTGAGTTTTTATTTCGTTACTCATGTTTTCCTCTATTCTTTTGCATATGTTGGCGGACAAAACCGATTCAACAATCAATGTGGCCAGATCGTGTTAACTGTCCGCATTTTACCCTTTGTTTGATGTTGATCACAATCAAACATTAGTGATAATCATTGACATAAAAAAGGCCACTCTATTAGAGCGGCCATATTTGTTTACAAAATCAGGGTCCGAATGTCAGACAAGATGGCAGATAACGTCACACTAAAGCGTGCAGCCATCGCACCATCAATAACCCGATGATCGTATGATAATGATAATGGTAACATCAACTTAGGCTTAAACTCTTTACCATTCCATTTAGGCTTCATTTCAGATTTAGACACACCTAAAATTGCCACATCAGGGTAGTTAACAATCGGCGTAAATGCCGTACCGCCAATGCCACCTAAACTTGAAATGGTAAAACAGCTACCTTGCATATCAGCAGACTTAAGTTTGCCGTCACGAGCACGGATAGAAATGTCGGTTAATTCACGCGACAATTCTACAATGCCTTTTTTATCAACATCACGAACCACTGGAACCATTAAGCCATTCGGGGTATCAACAGCAACACCAATATGGAAATATTTCTTTTTGATAAGTGATTCACCATCACTGCTCAAGCTGGAGTTAAACACCGGAAATTCAGCCAATGCTTTAGCGACGGCTTTCATCATGAACACCAATGGGGTGATCTTGTAATCTGCTTTTTTCTTCGCAGCAAGCTCGTTTTGCTGCTTACGGAAGGCTTCCATCTCAGTGATATCAGCTTCATCAAACTGAGTGACATGAGGGATCGTCACCCAGTTACGATGCAAGTTAGGGCCAGAGAGTTTCTGGATCCGGCTTAATGGCACTTCTTCCACTTCACCAAACTTGCTGAAATCAACCTTAGGCGCGGCAATCACACTTAAGCCACCAGCCGAAGCCGAAGTGGCTTTAGGGCGTGACAACTCGTACTTCACAAACGCTTGTACATCTTCTTTCACAATACGCGCTTTACGACCCGTACCCGTTACCTTGCTCAAATCTACACCAAATTCACGCGCTAAACGGCGTACCGATGGTGAGGCATGTATCGCGCCGGTATAAGTCGGCGCAGCAGCACTGGGGTGATACGGTACTGGCGGAGTCGATGGACGATTGGCCGCCTTAGTTGGAGCAGGAGCCTCTGGTGCTGGAGCAGGCGCCTCTGGAGCAGGAGATTCTGGCGCAGCGGCCGCTGGAGTGGATGCCACAGGGGCCGAACCGGCAACCTCTAGCAGGATAACCAATGAACCTTCAGACACTTTGTCGCCAACGGCCACGTTAAGTTCTTTAATGACACCCGCTTTAGGTGACGGTACGTCCATAGTGGCTTTATCGGTTTCTAAGGTAATAAGACCGGTATCAACATCTATGCTATCGCCAACAGCAACCAAGACTTCGATGATAGACACATCTGTGTCACCGCCGATATCAGGCACTTTTATTTCAATCACTTCTGTGCTTTCCGCACTGGCGGCGACCGGCGCAACTGGAGCGGGGGCAGCCTCTTGGGCAACCGGCGCTTCAGCTTTAGGGGCTGGCGCAGGGGCTTCAGCTTTAGCAGGGGCTTCGGCTTTAGCCGGCGCAGCATCAGCCGCACTTATCATCGCGATTAAGGTGCCTTCAGACACAGTATCACCCACAGCAATCTTTAATTCTGCCAAGGTACCAGCAAAAGGTGCTGGAATATCCATGGTTGCCTTATCGCTTTCAACTGTGATGATTGCCGCTTCTTTTTCAAGAAAATCACCCACTGCGGCACAAATTTCAATAACTTGTACTGCATCTGTATCGATATTAGGAACCAAAACTTCTTTTAATTCAGCCATTTTGTTTCCCCTTAGGCGAACTGTGGATTGATCTTGTCAGCATCAATGCCATATTCAGCGATGGTGTTAATTAACACCTCAACTGGCATTTCATTTCGCGCAACAAGTGACTTCAGTGCCGCTATCACAATAAACTTCGCATCCACTTCAAAGTGATGACGTAAATTTGCACGGCTGTCGCTGCGACCAAAACCATCAGTACCCAACACGTTATAATCTGTGGGTACAAAAGCACGTAATTGCTCGGCGTATATTTTCATATAGTCAGTAGCCGCAATTGCAGGTGTATCTGACGATAACACTTGACTGATATACGCTTGCTTAGGTTCTGCTGTTGGGTGCAACATGTTCCAACGTTCAGCTGCTTGACCATCACGGGTTAACTCATTAAAGCTGGTCACACTGAATACGTCTGCGCTCACCCCAAAATCTTTGGCTAATGCTTGGGCTGCTTTACGAACTTCTTCAAGAATTGTACCGCTACCCATTAGCTGGACTTTACCTTTACCACTACCGGCAACTGACTCAAGCTTATAAATACCTTTAACAATGCCTTCTTCGGCACCGGCTGGCATTTCTGGCTGCACGTAGTTTTCGTTCATTGTGGTTAAGTAGTAGAAAATATCTTCTTGATTTTCGCCATACATACGACGAATACCATCTTGTACTACTACCGCAATTTCATAACCGTAAGTAGGATCATAAGAAATACAGTTTGGAATCGTATTCGCCAACACATGGCTGTGACCATCTTGATGCTGTAAACCTTCGCCGTTCAATGTTGTACGACCCGACGTTCCACCCACTAAGAAACCACGGGCGCGGATATCGCCGGCGGCCCACGCCATATCACCAATGCGTTGGAAACCAAACATTGAGTAATAAATGTAGAATGGAATAGTTGGCATGTCGTTAACAGAGTAACTGGTTGCCGCAGAGATCCAAGATGACATCGCACCTAATTCGTTAATCCCTTCTTGCAATACTTGCCCGGTTTTATCTTCACGGTAGTACGCCACTTGATCAGAATCTTGTGGGATATATTTTTGGCCTTCATGAGCATAAATACCCACTTGACGGAATAAACCTTCCATACCAAAAGTACGCGCTTCATCAGGAATAATCGGCACAATGCGCTTACCAATGCCTTTGTCTTTTAATAATGCGGTTAATACTCGTACAAACGCCATTGTTGACGAGATTGCACGGCCATTAGAGCCTTTTAAAATCGAATCAAAAATTTTCAATGGCGGAATGGCTAACTCTTCAGTGAATTTTTCACGACGTTGCGGTAAATAACCTAACAAAGCTTCACGACGACTCTTCAAGTATTTCACTTCTTCAGAGTCTGGGCCGGGATGATAGAAAGGCAGATCTTCTAACTTGTCATCTGGGATCGGGATATTGAAACGGTCACGGAAATGACGGATAGAGTCAACGCCCATTTTCTTAACGTTGTGAGCGATGTTTTTACCTTCACCCGCATCACCTAAGCCGTAACCTTTAACGGTTTTTGCTAGGATAACCGTTGGACGGCCTTTGGTTTTTTGAGCATGTTCAAGGGCAGCGTAAACTTTCACCGGATCATGACCACCACGGTTTAAGCGCCAAATGTCATCATCTGACATGTTCGCCACCATTTCGGCGGTTTCAGGGTACTTACCAAAGAAATGCTCACGGGTATACGCGCCGCCTTTGGCTTTACAGTTTTGGTATTCACCGTCCACGGTTTCTTCCATTAACTGCAATAACTTACCGCTGGTATCACGGGCCAATAAAGGATCCCAATAGCGACCCCAAATCACTTTAACCACTTCCCAGCCTGCGCCGCGGAATTCGCCTTCAAGCTCTTGGATAATCTTACCGTTACCACGTACAGGACCATCAAGACGCTGTAAATTACAGTTAACGATAAAGACTAAGTTATCTAATTCTTCACGTGCCGCTAAGCTAATGGCACCTAATGATTCTGGCTCATCACATTCACCGTCACCTAAGAAACAATAAACCGTTTGCTTAGAACAATCTTTTAAACCGCGATCCGTTAAATACTTCAAATAACGCGCTTGATAAATGGCTTGGATAGGACCTAGACCCATCGATACCGTCGGAAACTGCCAATAACTCGGCATTAACCTCGGATGCGGATACGAAGATAGGCCTTTGCCACCGACTTCTTGACGGAAGTTAGCCATTTGCTCTTCAGTAATACGGCCTTCAAGGAAAGAACGCGCATAGATCCCCGGGGAAATATGGCCTTGGAAATACACCAAGTCACCGCCATCATCCTCATTCGGCGCACGGAAGAAGTGGTTAAAACACACATCATAAATCGTTGCACTAGAGGCAAAGCTTGAAATATGGCCACCCAGTTCTAAATCTTTTTTAGAACCACGTAATACCATGGCTAAGGCATTCCAACGAATAATCGCCCGAATACGACGTTCCATTTCTTGGTTACCTGGCATATTAGGCTCTTGGCCTGCAGGAATGGTATTTAAGTAAGCTGTGGTGGCATGGTAAGGTAAGTGAGTACCATTACGGCGTGCCTTATCAATTAATTTTTCGAGTAAAAAGTGTGCCCGTTCAGACCCTTCTTGCTCTAACACTGCTTGCAGAGCCTCAACCCATTCTTGGGTTTCTGATGGATCTAAATCGTGGAGCATATCTTCAGACATTTTGCAGTCCTTCTTTATATGGAGGTTATATTTCGGCTTTAGTTGCTGCTTGTTGACACAGCAAAATGTGTATTCTTATTCAAAGTGACAAGTGCTACACGCCGCTCTTTAAACGGCGCAAACTACGTTGCAACCGACTGTCTTCTTTTCTTACCGACAACATGATCTCTTCAATATAGCTTAAATGCTCATTCGAAGCTTCGCGCGCGGCGTCGGGGTCTCGGAGTACAATCGCAGCCAGTAACGTGCGCCTGTGGTCATTTGCCATGGTGGAAGCTTCTTCGCGTTTGCTTAAAATTTCCAAATTTTGTGCCACATTTTTGTGGAGCACGGGGGTTAAACTTAAGACTAAATGTAGCATAGCAACATTGTGTGATGCTTCAGCCACCGCGCGATAAAAACGCACAATGGCAGCCGCTTTCGCTTCAACATTAGTCGCAGCTTCTACTTCATTAATTCGGTTTTTGATATTTTGCATATCCGCATCATTGCCGCGCAGGGCAGCATAATACGCCATCATGCCTTCTGTGGCATGACGAAATTCGAGTAAATCATACTGACTTTCAGAATCGTTATGCATTAATTCAACGATAGGATCGGCAAGACTTTGCCACAGTTGTTCTTTCACATAGGTGCCACCGCCTTGACGACGCGATAGCAAGCCTTTGGCTTCTAATTTTTGAATCGCTTCACGTAATGAAGGACGAGAGACTTCAAATTGTACAGCGAGCTCGCGTTCAGGAGGAAGTTTCTGGCCCGGTTGCAAACTACCTTCAAGGATCATTTGCTCTAATTGCACCACGATTACATCAGATATTTTTGGCTGGTTAATTTTACTGTATGCCATCTGTTGCCCTGCTCCCTAAACAAACATTTGTCAATTGGTCTTACCAATTAATATGAGACAGCGCACTTTATCAAATCAAACAAGCCATGTCTAGTTATCAGTCTATTGACAACAAAACACCGCGTAGTTTAAAACACTCAAGCCCAGATCATATGTCCCTATTAAGCTAAAAGCCTAGATACTAGAGCGCTACGCTGCTAGATTCTATAAAATCTTGGTAGCGAGATTCTATACAAGCAAAAAGCCTAGATCGCTTCGCTGCTAGGACGCTACGCGGCTAGAGGCTATAAAATCTTAGCAGCGAAGCTGTCCCTAGCAGGACGAAGTCCGTCCTAGCAGCGGAGCGACTCTAGCAGGACGTAGTCCGCCCTTGAAGCGTAGCGCCCTAGCAGTGACGAAGTCACGCCCTAGTACCTAGCAGGACGTAGTCCGCCCTGATGCTAAAGCGCCCTATCCGTAAGCGCAGCGTTAGCTGTTATCGCTTGTTATCTCTTGTTATCGCTTGTTATCGCCCTAGCAGCGAAGCAGTCCGCCCTGATGCTAGAGCGCCCTATCCGTAAGTGCAGCGTTCGCTGTTATCGCTTGTTATCGCCCTAGCAGCGAAGCTGTCCTAGCAGGACGCAGTCCGCCCTAGAAGCGCAGCGCCCTAGCAGTGACGAAGTCACGCCCTAGCAGCGAAGCGAAGCGCCCCAGTCCCTAGCTAACAAAACCAAAAATAGTTAACACGGAAACCATCGTCAGCAATAACACAAAATTACGCTTACTCAACGCCAGTAATGCCAAGGTAGATTGCACACTCAGCGGCGCATCATTCTCTTCAGTTAGCGTTTCTGCTGCGACGGCGGTCTTGGTCACTATGGTTTTTGCATCGGTTTTAAGGCTTAAACCATATTGACGCCAAGCACTTAACCCAGCGCTAAATTGGCCACTTAAGACATAACCGAAACTAAAGACCCTGCTCGGTACCCAATCAAATATCATCTGTAACTGATCAACTAATGGCATTTCAAGGTTATTTTTACTGTTGTACTCACTGTAAAAGCGCACGGTGCAATATAATATGGCGCCAACCGGCCCTAAAAATATCAAATACAATGCTACAGCGCCGTAATAGCGGTAATTAATCCACGCCACTGTTTGGCCGACTTTGGCGCCTAAATCTTGTTCATCAACCACATCTAAACTCTCAGTACTGTCCAACTCGCCAGCATAACGATAGCAGGCTTGTACATCACCTCGGCATGCCGCTTGAATATACTGCTTAAATGCCCCTCGTAATGATTGATGACTAAAACAAATAATCGATATCATTACCCAAAAAAGTAAACTCAATACATTAAAAAAAATGCCATCAAGCAGAAAACTGATTAACCAAACTAATAACGCGGGTAATAAAATTGCCGTCGCCACGCCTACTGTTGAGTCTAAGGTTTTGCTATCCCAAAATTGCTTTTGGTAACGTGCCATAACGCTATCAAATTGCCAACTACTGGGCAGCAGCTTCAAACGCTCAATTAAAATCGCCACTAACAATGAAAATAACGCCATGAATATCCTTTCTAATTCAATTCTGTTGCTTGAGTCACCATTGAGAACTCTAGCTAAAAGGCCCTGCTAGAAAGGACTCACCCTAAAACAGCTTCACCTATAAAGAGCTCTACTTATCAATATCGCTAAACCTAAAAAACTATCGCTATAAACAACGCTACTTTTTAAAGCCGTATCTTTATAGAGTCATATCTTTAAAGAACAGTATCTTTAAAAAACAGTATATTTAAAACAGTACAGTTAAAGCGCTATGCCTATAGCGCGGTACCTAAACAGTCGCAATCGCTTGCTGATATCGAGACCAATCAAAACTCGCTCCTGGATCGGTTTTACGCCCTGGGGCGATATCACAATGGCCGACTATGTTATCTGTATTAATCATAGGATACTGCGCCATTAACTCCAGTGTTAACAGCATTAATTGATGATATTGCATCTCGGTATAACCACTGCTATCTGTGCCTTCTAGCTCAATGCCAATGGCAAAATCGTTACAATTCTTACGCCCATTGAACTCAGAGACCCCGGCATGCCATGCTCTGTCATCACAACTCACATACTGCACCACTTCACCGTCGCGTCGAATTAAAAAGTGCGCCGAGACTTGCAAACCTGCCAATTCAGCAAAACTGTCGTCAGCGTCAATCGCTAAGCAGCCTTTAAAAAGTGCATCAATATGCCCTAAGCCAAAACAGCCTGCGGGCAAGCTTATATTATGGATCACCAACAAACTAACCTCAGCCGTTGGCCGCGGATTAAAGTGCGGCGAATGACATTGTCTGGCAGACAGTAACCAACCTTGTTGTAATAAGCCCTTTGACATACGCCTCCTTAAACATAACTAGCTAACCATTTCATACCAGACCTTGATAACCAGTGCTTTATTACCAGAGTCAGTCTAAATTTAACAGTATTAAACCGCAATACCAATGCTGATTATCCCTAAGATCTAGGCGCGCGCTGCGCTTCTAAGGTCCTAGGCCGCTTCGCGGATAGTGCGCTGCGCTTCTAGAGCGGACTTCGTCCTGCTAGGTTCTAGATCGCTGCGCTGCTAGAGCGGACTACGTCCTGCTAGAGTCGCTCCGCTGCTAGGACGGACTGCGTCCTGCTAGGGACAGCTTCGCTGCTAAGATTTTATAGCCTCTAGCCGCGTAGCGTCCTAGCAGCGAAGCGATCTAGGCTTTTTGCTTGTATAGAATCTAGCAGCGTAGCGCTCTAGCATCTAGGCCTTTAGATTTTAGCTTTTATAGCATCTAGCAGCGCAGCGCTCTAGCATCTAGGCTTTTAGCTTTTATAGAATCTAGCCGCGTAGCGTCCTAGCAGCGAAGCGCTCTAGGCTTTTAGATTTTAGATGCATAGAAGTATCAGTATATAAATAAATTATGCTAATCTTTAATAACTGCTTTTGACAACCACCACGCCGTTAAAATCGGATACCGTTTGCCATATCACGCTATTTAGCAAGGACTACGCTTAATGTTAGAAAATGATATTCGTCATGCAGTAAAAACTGCCCTTGATGAAGACTTAGGTCACACCAGCCAGAATACCATCCACGACATGCTTAATGCCGATATCACCGCCCAGCTTATCCCTGCAGACAAACAGGTTTCCGGCACGCTGATCACCCGCGAAGAGGGGGTTTTTTGCGGCAAAGCGTGGGCTGAGCAAGTCTTTAATCAACTGGGCAGTGAAGTCGTACTGCATTGGCATGTTGATGACGGTGATTTAATTGTGGCCAATCAATTGTTATGCGAACTCTCTGGCCCTGCTCGCGCTATTTTAACTGGCGAGCGCACCGCAATAAACTTTATCCAAACCTTATCTGGGGTTGCCAGCTTAACCAAGCTATACGTGAATAAACTCGCTGGCACCCACACCCGATTACTCGACACGCGCAAGACCATTCCGGGCCTTCGTACCGCGCAAAAATATGCGGTCACCTGTGGCGGGGGATATAATCATCGCATTGGCTTATTTGATGCCTTTTTAATCAAAGAAAATCACATCATGGCTTGCGGCGGTATTGCAGCAGCCATCACCGCCGCCAAAGCATTAGACAATAAAAAACCGCTTGAAGTGGAAGTTGAATCACTTGAAGAACTCACTCAAGCACTCGATGGCGGCGCAGACATCATTATGCTCGACAATTTTGATGTCACCATGATGGTGGATGCCGTTAGCCTTAACAATCGTTATAAAGATCAAGGTAAGGGAGCCAAATTAGAAGTGTCAGGCAATGTCACCTTAGACACCCTCGCAAGCTTCGCCCAAACCGGAGTAGATTATATCTCGGTCGGTGCCCTGACCAAGCATGTAAAAGCGCTGGATTTATCATTAAGATTGAAACGCTAGGTCCTAGGCCGCTACGCGGATAGTGCGCTGCTCTTCTAGGGCGGACTTCGTCCTGCTAGGGACAGCTTCGCTGCTAAGATCCTAGGCCGCTACGCGGATAGTGCGCTTCGCTTCTAGGGCGGACTTCGTCCTGCTAAAGTCGCTGCGCTTCTAAGGTCCTAGGCCGCTACGCGGATAGTGCGCTGCGCTTCTAGGGCGGACTTCGTCCTGCTAGGGACAGCTTCGCTGCTAAGATTTTATAGCCTCTAGCCGCGTAGCGTCCTAGCAGCGAAGCGATCTAGGCTTTTTGCTTGTATAGAATCTAGCAGCGTAGCGCTCTAGCACCTAGGCCTTTAGATTTTATCTCTCCTCAATAAAGCGCCAACAAACCGACATTGTTGCTGTTTTGTCAAAAAAAACACCTGAAGGTTGAGTCCGTCAAAAAAATTTAGCGTACAATATGCGGGTAAAATGCGAAAAATGAGCCTTTTTAGACATTTATTTTCAATTTGTGCAATATAACTGTTCCATTTTTAAAACATTTATAATAACGTTTACTTCGGCAAGTTGGCCTTTTGACCATAAATTATTGTCATCACGTGGTAATAAGCAGCCTAAAATTTACAAAAAAGCAACATGGAACGGTAAGCTTGCATTAGCCTTTACTTGTCCGCTGTCGTTAATGTGCGTTAGTTGGTAAATTAGTTGGTGAATTAGTGAGTTGGTTTTACACTAAAACTAGGGGGGGACAAAGGTTAAAAGGGTTAATCATAACGGCTCAGCCGCAATGTCATCCTGACACTATATTGTTAGCATGCAGACACTCAGGGTTTGCATCGATAATCAATCGTCAAGTTGATAAATAGCCAGCAGGTTTACCTCATATAACCAACACGGGTTTAGGTTTTAGCTTAAGTTAATGTTGTCGCTTAAGTTTATGCTTTTAGCTTAGGTTGATATTTTTAGCTTAGGTTTATGTTGTAGATTAGGTTTAAGATTAAGTTTTTAGCTTGTGTTCTAGCTCATGTTCTAGCTTAAGTTTATGTTGTAACTTATGTTCATGTTCTAGTTTTTAGCTTATGTTCTAGTGTGTCGCATAAGTTAACTGAATTATTAATCATGTCTTCATTACATTAATCGCTAACACCGTGTTTTAAGGGTGAAATCGATGAACCGTAGCGATGACATAAATAAAGTCGTGGTGCTTGATTGCTAACTAATAATAGCAACTACCACATAATGGTGTCTGCAAGGCCTTAGGCACAGGGATGGCCACTTAAACACACGCCACAACAACAAAGTGTGTTAATTATCCAGGATGGATACTGCCACAGTCTATTTTACGGAGAGAGAAATGAAAAATATTAACCAAATCAAAAACGCTAAGGGTTTTACTCTTATCGAATTAATGATCGTAGTCGCGATCATCGGTATTCTTGCAGCAATCGCATTGCCTGCTTACCAGCAATATACTAAAAAAGCGCGGTTCACTGAAGTTGTGCTAGCCGCATCAAATGTTAAAACATCTATCGATACATGCTTCCAAACTCGCGGACAAGGTGTTCTTGCAAACTGTAATACAGAAGCAAAAACTGGTGCTAATTTGGCGGGTTCTGCAGATGGTACACAGGTTTTATCAGTCACTATTTTAGAAGCTGATGCTAGTATAACTGCAACTGGTATGGGTACAGTTGATGACGCTACATATATTCTAACTCCAACAAAGACAGCTAATGGCTCCCTAACTTGGGTACAAACAGGTACATGTATTGAAAAAGGTATATGTTAATTACATTTTACATCTATCAAACCACTATGCGTTTAACGCATAGTGGTTTTACTTAAATTGAAGTAATGATAGTTATATCAATGATTGAAATCTTCAATTGATGTTTGCTTCCAAACTAGAGGTCATTACTTATTACAAAATTGTGATAGTTTCAGTAAAATAGGTCTCGTTAAAAACGGATTGATTGCGGCTCCTTATGTCAATGGCATAGATATTCTGAGTGATGGAACCATTGCTGCAAATGCAATTTCTACCGATGGATTTAATGCTGAGACTTTTATCTTGTCTCCAACACCATCTTCAAGTACTTTGATTTGGGAAGCATCGAGTACATCATCTTGCATCATTGCAGGTTTCTGTTAACAATTAACAAAGACACTAACTATATGCCGTCAACAGCGCTTCATCTAGGTTTATCAACTTTTTTTATTCGCAAAGGTCTCCTAAGTGAAGAGCAAATTTCAGCTTCAATTGCTGATTCTCGTAAGCAAAAGCAATCTCTCGTCAGCACAATAATCCATTCAAAATTACTTTCTGCAAGAGAAATAGCTGAACTTTGCTATGAAGAATATGGCACGCCGTTACTCGATCTTAATGAATTTGATGTTGCCAATATTTCTGAAGAACTATTAAACAAAAAACTCATCGAAAAACATAAGTGCTTACCGCTGTTTAAACGCGGAAATCGTATTTATATCGCCACCTCAGATCCAACCAATATTTCAGCCTTAGAAGACTTCCAATTTAGTCTCGGCTTGCACGCCGAAGCCATATTAGTTGAAGACGATAAACTGCTTAAAATATTAGAGAAGATCATCGAAGATGATATTTCTGGGTTAGATTTAGGCGGCGCTGATGAAGAAGCATTGGCTAATATGGAAGTGACTGATACCGAGAGGCGTGATGAGCCAACCGGTGATAGTAGCGATGATGCGCCCATAGTGATTTATATTAATAAAATCCTCACCGATGCCATACGTAAAGGCGCATCAGACTTACATTTTGAACCTTACGAGAAGCGTTACAGGATTCGTTTTCGTATCGACGGTATATTGCATGAAGTCTCCGAGCCACCAGTCAATCTCTCCAACCGTATTTCAGCCCGCTTAAAAGTGATGTCAAAACTGGATATTGCCGAGCGCCGCCTGCCCCAAGATGGCCGCATAAAAATGAAGCTGTCACGCACTAAATCAATCGATTTTCGTGTCAGTAGCTTGCCCACGTTATGGGGCGAGAAAATCGTAATGCGTATTTTGGACTCATCTTCTGCGCAACTGGGAATTGAAAAGCTCGGCTATGAAGACGACCAACGGCTGTTATATGAAGAAATGCTCGCCAAACCTCAAGGCATGATCTTAGTCACTGGCCCCACAGGTTCGGGTAAAACGGTGTCCTTGTATACCGGCCTCAATATTCTTAATACCGAAGAGCGCAATATTTCTACCGCCGAAGATCCGGTGGAAATTAACCTTGAGGGCGTTAACCAGGTTCACATTAATTTAAAAGCCGGCTTAACTTTTGCCACGGCGCTGCGATCCTTTTTACGTCAAGATCCCGATGTGGTGATGGTGGGTGAAATTCGCGACTTAGAAACGGCTGAAATCGCGATTAAAGCCGCGCAAACCGGTCATTTAGTATTATCCACCTTACACACTAACTCGGCAGCGGAAACCTTAACCCGCTTAATTAATATGGGCGTACCGGGCTACAATATTGCCAGCTCAATCAACTTAATTATAGCCCAGCGATTAGCCAGACGCCTGTGCCCTGCCTGTAAGCACGAAGAGACAATTCCTGTTGCAGAAATGCAGCGTTTAGGCTTTAGTGAAGCTGACATTAATAACGGCTTTACAATATATAAACCTGTTGGTTGTGAACTCTGCTCCGGCGGCTATAAAGGCCGCGTCGGTATTTATGAAGTGATGAAAATGAGTGATGAAATTGCCCGCACCATTATGGAAGACGGTAACTCACTGCAAATAGCTACCCTAGCCAAGCAGCAAGGCATGCGTGATCTACGCCAATCTGGGTTACTCAAGGTGATCAACGGCGTGACCAGTATCGCGGAAATTAACCGTGTCACCAGCTTTTAATTCCGTTATAGTCAAAAATCATTTAATTGACTATTTCCTATTAACTTTTTTCTATTTGCATTCACAATTAACAGTTCACTATTAAGCATTCACTATAAATAAGTTTCTATTAACCATTTCCTATTAACAATGAGTTAGCTTGGATACGGCTCAATCATAAAAGGACTGGCTCCATGGCCACAGCAATAGCAAAAAAAAATCTCAAGGCAAAAAAGATAATCAAACACCAACCTAAGGTTTTTACCTACCAATGGAAGGGGGTAAATCGCGATGGTCAACGCACGGCCGGTGAGCTCAAAGGCTCTACTATGGCTGAAATTCGCAGTGTACTAAAATCCCAAGGTGTCACCCCTAAGGGGGTACGTAAAAAGTCTGCCCCGTTGTGGAGAACAGAAAAAAGCATCACCGCAATGGACATTGCCATGATCACCCGCCAAATAGCCACCATGCTGGCAGCGGGTGTGCCACTGGTAACCACCATTGAACTGCTTGGCCGCGGCCATGAAAAAGCCAAAGTGCGCGAATTATTGGGCACCATTTTATCTGATGTCCAATCAGGTATTCCGCTGTCTGATGCATTAAGGCCTCACCGACGCTATTTTGATGATTTATATGTCGACTTAGTCGCTGCCGGCGAGCATTCTGGCTCACTCGATGCGGTATTTGACCGTCTCGCCACTTATCGCGAAAAAGCCGAACAATTAAAATCCAAAATCAAAAAAGCCATGTTTTATCCTGCGGCGGTCATTATTGTGGCTATCTTAGTCACGTCACTATTATTATTATTTGTGGTGCCGCAATTTGAAGAAATCTTTAACGGCTTTGGTGCCGAACTGCCCGCATTTACGCAATTGATTGTTGGCATATCCCGTTGGTTGCAAGCCTCTTGGTATTTCTTTGTTATCGCCATTATTGTTGCTATTTGGCTTTTTAAACGCGCCCATCGTAGCTCACAAAGTTTTCGTAACCGCATCGATCAAATCATGCTTAAAATCCCCGTTATCGGTGATATCCTTCACAAAGCCGCAATCTCGCGTTTTGCCCGCACCTTATCAACCACCTTTGCGGCAGGGGTCCCCTTAATTGATGGGCTTGAGTCTGCAGCTGGCGCATCAGGAAATTACGTTTACCGTAAAGCCGTGTTAAAAGTTCGCCAAGAAGTGATGTCCGGCATGCAGATGAATGTGGCGATGCGCACCACCGGATTATTCCCCGATATGTTGATCCAAATGGTGATGATTGGTGAAGAGTCTGGCGGCTTGGACGACATGCTTAATAAGGTGGCAGATATCTACGAAATGCAAGTTGATGATGCGGTTGACGGTTTATCGAGCTTAATCGAACCCATTATGATGGTGGTGATTGGTACTTTAGTCGGTGGCTTAATCGTCGGTATGTATTTGCCTATTTTCCAAATGGGCAATATTGTCGGCTAAATAAATATGATCAAGAATAAGTATAAGTATAAGAAGAACAATGACTGAATTTATCTCAACTTTTGTAGCAACAATGAGCCAATACCCTTGGATCTTTGTTGCGATTAGCTTTTTATTTGCTGCCACCATTGGCAGCTTTCTCAATGTCGTGATCCACCGTTTACCGGTAACGATGAAACGCGAATGGCAAAGTGAATGTAACTTTTACTTGAATGAATATCACCCCGATATTGTCAAGCAAGTGGGCAATGAACGCTTACACAAAGCCATTGATGCCTTTCCCGAGAAATACAATTTGGTGGTGCCAGGCTCTGCCTGCCCAAAATGCAATGCCAATATTAAACCTTGGCATAATATTCCCCTGCTCGGTTGGTTAATGCTTAAGGGAAAATGTGCCGATTGTAAAACCCGTATTTCAATCCGTTATCCCATTGTCGAACTATTAACTGGCGTATTAATTGCGGCCTTAGCTTGGCACTTTGGCCCAACATGGCAGTTTTTGTATGCCAGTATCCTAACGTTTGTGTTAGTGGCATTAACCGGTATCGATCTCGACGAAATGCTATTACCCGATCAGCTGACCTTACCTATCCTATGGTTAGGATTAATGATTAACCTTAGAGGCATTTATGCTAGCCCTGAAGATGCCATCATTGGCGCAGCTGCAGGGTATTTAAGTTTATGGTCGGTGTTTTGGTTATTTAAGTTGGTAACGGGTAAAGAGGGCATGGGATACGGTGATTTTAAATTATTAGCCGTATTCGGTGCTTGGTTAGGTTGGCAAATGTTGCCGATCATTATTCTACTGTCCTCTTTGGTGGGTGCTATCGTCGGCATCACCATGATTATCACCAAACGGCTCCATAAAAGTAACCCCATCCCATTTGGTCCTTATATTGCAGCGGCGGGATGGATAGCCTTAGTGTGGGGACATGACATTCTCAATTGGTATTTGGGTACCTTATAATGTTAAAAAAGTTTATCGTGGGCTTAACGGGTGGCATTGCCAGTGGTAAAACCACAGTGGCGAATTTATTTGCCCAGTACGGCATTGACTTAGTCGATGCTGATGTTATCGCCAGAGACGTTGTTGCTATTGGCTCTGAGGGTCTAAAAGCCATAACTGAACATTTCGGTCAGGCTATATTATTAGTCGACAACAGCCTTGACAGAACGGCTCTGCGTGCACACGTTTTCGATAATCCCGAACAGCGACTTTGGCTCAACAACTTACTCCACCCGATGATCCGCCAAAAAATGCTAGAGCAAGTACAAGCATCGACCTCAGCATACGTAATAATGATTGTTCCCTTGCTTTTTGAGAATCATTTAGATAGTTTAGTCGATGCAACTTTGGTTGTAGACATTGCTCCTGAGTTACAGATATCAAGGGCAATGCAACGTGATGGTGTCAGTAAAGAACAAGTTGAATCTATTCTTGCCAGTCAAATGACGCGAGAACAACGATTAAAAAAAGCTGATAATATTATTGATAATCAAGGAAAACACAAGCTGTTGCGCAGTCAAGTCTCTCGTCTGCATCAACGATACTTACAACAGGCCGCCGAGTTAAAAACCAACGTCAATGACTGATTTAATCTACGAACAACCCTTAAATGAAAAAATACGCAGTTATTTACGTATAGAAAACCTCGCGCTGCAGTTACAACTGCACCTTAAAGACGATCATCAACATCAATGCTTTTATCCATTATTTTCACTAGCAGAACTCACAGAGCGTTGTGATTATCGTAGCGATATATTGAAAGATATAGAAAAACAGATCCAAATTATTTCGAGTTGGCGCGCAAACTCAAATGTGGATCACGATCAAGTCGATCAACTCAAACAAAAACTCAGCGCGTTCAAGTTGTCGTTACAAACACAAGAAAGAATTGGTTGCAGATTCAAACAAGATAAATTTATCTCGGCATTACGACAACGATTTAATATGACCGGGGCTTACTGTAACTTTGATTTACCCCAACTGCACTTTTGGTTAGGCAAAGACTGGCAATCTAGGCAACAAGATATTGAAGGCTGGGTCCAACAGTTTCAACCTCTTCTTGCGCCCATAATGTTTCTTTTGGATCTGATCAGAACCACAGCTGATTTTAGTTTATGCCAAGCCCAAGCTGGTTTCTATCAAAGCAATTCACCGCAACCACTGTTATTAATCCGGGTAAAGATAAATTCCGACCAAAACTGTTATCCCACTATCAGTGGTAACCGCAATCGTTACGCCATTCATTTTGTCGATTTCAATTTACATCACCATACCAATGAAACTATTGAATTCTCACTAGCAACCTGCACTTAAACACTTTACCATCACTAACAACATCAATGACCAAGAACAATTATGCCTATAACAGTCGTCAATTGCCCAATTTGCAGCACCCGAGTTGAATGGAATGACACCTCCTTATTTAAACCTTTTTGCAGCGAGCGTTGTAAACTGATCGATCTTGGCGATTGGGCCAGCGAGAAGCATGCGATTCCTGTTAAGAATAGTATCGATCCAGATATGCTTGATGATATTGGTTTTGACGAAGATGACTTCTTTAAACAATAAGTTCAAATAATCAGGGGCCAAAGCATGCAACAACGAATTCATGTCGCAGTCGGTGTGATCATCAATCAAGATAGACACATTTTACTTGCTAAAAGGCTCGGACATCTTCACCAAGGCGGAAAATGGGAATTTCCGGGTGGTAAGGTGGAAGCTAATGAAACGGTTACTGAAGCGTTAATTAGAGAGCTCAAAGAAGAAGTCAATATTGAGGTATCTCATTCAACCCCCTTTATGGACATCAGTCATGATTATCCAGATAAACACGTTAGACTTGATATTCATTTGATCACTGAATTTTCAAATCAAGCAAAAGGCATGGAACAACAGCAAATTGAATGGGTTTCCCTAGATAATATTGCAAAATACGATTTTCCAGAGGCCAATAAACCTATAGTAGACAAGATATTAGCTGAACTATAATGCCTATCTAGTCTAAATATCTCTCTAGAATAAATATCTATCTACCCTAAATGTCTGTTTACCCTAAATAGCTATCGCCTAAAGACGTCTATCGCCTAAAGACGTCTATCGCCTAAAATACCTGTCGACCTAAAATCACTTGAAATGATAAGTCCATTATTGTTAAACAAATGGATTTTGTGCCAGCTGATTTCTGCCACCTAAATTGACGCCTATTACCCGTGATCCTCCCATTCGCTTATTCGCAGCATGTTTTACCTTGTGCCAGTCTACTGAACCAATATAAGCCACCAGACTCTTTATCATCGCCAAAGGACGCACTTGGAAATAAATAATACCGCGATAAACAATACCGCAATAAATAATACCGCAATAAACAGTACCGCGATAAATATCCAGTATTGATTTCTCATTTTAGCCGCAAAAGCGCTGACCACCATAGAGGTGCAAATGTCTATTGCAGGCGTAATATCAACACTGTGGAAGCGACAGAGCCTGCTCAGCGGTTATGCAATATCTAGATAAGCATAGGGGGCTCGGTTAAGTAAAAAATGTCGCTGCAATCGATTAATGACTTGTTTGAATAATAAAGTACGCTTTTATAAACAACAAAAAATCTTTTTTAGGTGGCTGGTTGACGACGTTTTCAAGCAGCTTAACAACCAATAGGTGTCGAGTAGCCTAGTAATAACCGACTTTTTATTATCTCCCCGAAAGATGTGTGGGAAAAATGATAGCACTATAGATACGCAACCCTGATTTGTGTACAGATTGAGTTGACCACATCAGCGCTCATTTTACGATTAAAAGCGCTGACTAGCATGAATGGTGAAATGTCGTTATTTAAGGATTTTAAAAAACGTTCAAAGCGGGGGGGCAAAATAGAGGAATGAGCAAAGTAGCAACAATGCATGACGGTGATGATTAACCCGTTGATATTGACCCGTTGATATTGACTGGTTCGTATTAACCGGTTCGGCGGCGGGTTGACATCCAAAGTGCTTTGGGCAATTTAGGTAAAAAAACACACAGCAAAAAGCCCTAGCAGAATATGCTAGGGCTTTTGCTTTATTTGGCGCCTGGAAATGACCTACTTTCACATGGGGAGACCCCAAACTATCATCGGCGATACTGTGTTTCACTGCTGAGTTCGGAATGGGATCAGGTGGTGCCACAGCTCTATGGTTTCCAGACAAATTTTGTCTAAAGACTGGTTAATTGTCCGTCTAACGGCATTGTCTCCTCGCTCTAGTGCTCATGTAGTGAACTACACTCCGCGCTTCGCTCGTCACGGCTTTGTTAGCCTAACAATTTCCTGCGTCTAATTACCAATATTTAATAATTCGGAAAGCTGATTTTTTTGAGTTTCATCGCACTGT